>Ga0256837_1000183_pt1 | contig 56948 bp, 54 predicted proteins | sample 4562384metaG_FD_185976 | JGI IMG/M metagenome (GOLD analysis project Ga0256837, IMG submission 185976) | Hydrothermal vent microbial communities from Guaymas Basin, Mexico - 4561-384 | ecosystem: Environmental > Aquatic > Marine > Hydrothermal vents | place: Mexico: Guaymas Basin | collected... | reverse complement strand
GTGTAGAGGGAGTAGAGTGCAATCACGACTTCAAGCATCTGATGTATCCTTTTTTTGTTGTGGAATATACCTTATAAAGGCTTAATTTTGATATAATTTTGCCAATATCACCCCAAGGAGTCCCTATGGCACTTATCGACCTCTTTCAGATCAAAAAACAGTATGATATCAAGCTTCTACTCGATGGGGTAAACTTCCACCTAGAGGAGGGGGAGCGGGTCACAATCGTCGGACAGAATGGGTGTGGCAAATCCACCTTGATGAAGATTATCACAGGGGAGGAGGAGCCAACAGAGGGCAAGCGGGTCATCAACCGCTCTGTACAAGTCGAGATGCTCGCCCAACACCCGACTTTTGGGGAGGGATTGCGTGTCAAGGAGGCGATTGAAGCGGAACTGACCCAACTCCAAGAGGCGAAGCAGGCGTATGAGGCACTAAGCCACCAACTCGCCACAGACTTTGACAACCCTACCCTACTCAAAAAACATGAACACCTCTCTAAGTTTCTCGACCACCACAACGCATGGAACCTCGATGATAAGATCGAACGGGTACTACAGGAGTTTCGCCTCAAACCCTATGAGGATCGTCTCGTCACCTCCCTCTCAGGAGGGGAGCAACGCCGTGTGGCACTCGCCTCACTCATCCTCAAAAAGCCCGATGTCCTACTCCTTGATGAGCCGACCAACCACCTTGATGTCTATATGGTAGAGTTTCTCGAAGAGATGCTCCTCAAAGAGAAGTTTACCCTCCTCTTCATCTCGCACGACCGTCACTTCATCGACACCATCGCCACCCGTGTCATCGAGGTGGACAACTGCCAGCTCATCTCCTACAACGGGGGCTACCTCGACTATCTAGAACAGAAAGAGGCACGGATGCACGCCCTTAGCAAGAGCCATGAGAACCTCCTGCGTCTACTCAAACAAGAGGAGGCGTGGCTCTCAAGAGGTGTACGAGCCAGAGAGAAACGCAACCAAGGACGCAAAAAACGGGTCTTTGAGCTACGGGAGCAGTCCAAACACAACCCCACCCTCATACGCAAGATGATGATCGAACTAGAACGCGAGAAGAAGCACTTCAACCGTGATGAGGGGGTCTCCCGCAAAAAGATGCTCTTTGAGCTAGAGAACCTCAGCTACAGTGTCCCCAACAAAAAGCTCATCGAACACTTCACCACCCGTATCCTCCAAAAGGACAAAATCGCCATCGTAGGGATCAATGGTGCGGGCAAATCAACCCTCCTCCAGCTTATGCTTGGCAAGATCACACCCGATCGTGGGGTGATAAAACGAGGAGAGTTCTCGATAGGCTACTTCGATCAGCACCGTGAGATGCTAGACAATGAGAAAACCCTCATCGAGACCTTCTGTCCTGATGGAGGAGATCGGGTCATGGTACAGGATAAAAATATGCATGTCTTTGCCTACCTCAAGAGCTTTCTCTTCCCCCCTGAGTTTTTGGACAAAAAGGTGGGACTACTCAGCGGAGGGGAGAAAAATCGTGTCGCCCTCGCCCTACTCCTGAGCAAAAAAACCGACTGCCTTATCCTCGATGAGCCGACTAATGATCTCGATATTCAGACGATCAATATTCTCGAAGAGCGACTTATCAACTTCTCAGGGGCAATCCTCTTCGTCTCCCACGACCGCTACTTCATCGACAAGATCGCCTCCAAGCTCTTCATCTTCAAAGGAGAGGGGGTCGTAGAGGAGTCCTACCAGAGCTACAGTGAGTACCTCAGCATCGAAAAAGAGATACGCCAACTCCAAAGCATGGAGCAGACCACACAAGCTAAAGCCTCCAAACCCAAAGAGCGATCCAAACCCAAGCACCCCACCAAGCTCAGCTACAAAGAGCAACAAGACCTAGACAAGCTCCCTGATGAAATCGAAGCACTCGAAGCCCAAATAGAGAGCCTCAACCACTGCCTAGGCGATCCCGAGTGCTACCAAGAGAAGGGGCTTCAGACCCTCAGCCAAGAGCTAGAAGCACTTCAAGAGATCTATGAGCAAAAGAGTGACCGCTACTTGGAGGTACTTGAGATCTATGAGGCGTTGGAGGTGTAACACCCCCTAGAGATAGAACATCCTATCATACATCGAACCCGCCCAGCTAAACTGTGCGTGGGCTTTTCCCAATCCATTGCGATCCCACGCCTCGTCACTACTCGTATACTTAAACTGCGTCTCCCCCCTCTCTCCATAGGTGTACTCTGAGAGGAGTGTCATCTCCTGCTGTGGCATGCTTGAGACGAGTGAGACACAAAAGGTGGTCGGAGAGACCCACTTTAAAGGCTTTTTGGCAATCGCCTTTGCGACGATCTTAGCAACATTTGCCCCCTCTGTGTAGGCGGTATTGCCCGATTTGGAGAAGCCCATCGGGCGGAGGTCACCACACCCAAAGATAGTGTCATGCCCCTTAAAGCGGTTGGTATAGACATCGAGGTTGGCTTCGATACGGTTGTAGGGGGTTTGGGTGGTGAGTCCGAGTCGCTCCAGAAGCTTGGGAGCACGGACATTGGGGTAGAACGAACCGTCGACAAACTCCACCTCCTCAAACTCCGTCTCAATCACCTTACGATCCAAATCGATTGAGACGATCTCCGCAGAGGAGATATAGAGAAGCTCCTTACTATAGCGTTCTTTAAAGACACGCAAAAATCCCTCCTCTTTGATGGTCACACGGTTATTGGCATCGAGGATAATCACCCTCCCCTTGATCTTGTTCTGTTTGATATAATCAGCAAGCAGACAGGCACGCTCATAGGGAGCAGGCAGACAGCGGTAGTTGCCACGGGGGATCGTGATGAAGAAGTTACCCCCGTGGTAGTTGGCTATCTTGCGTTTGAGCGTTAGGTGTTCGGAGCCTGCGATAAACCCAGCAGGATACTCCGTGCGGAGTCGATGCTCCAGTGTAGGATTATTGCGACACCAAACATCATAATCATACTCAATCCCTGTAGCAAAGAGAAGATAGTCATAGCCTATCTCCCCCTTCGTTGTCTTGAGGATATGGTGTCGACTATCGAGATCTGTTGCTTCTGCATGGAGGTAGGTATAGCCATGGGTGTTGGCTCCATCGAGATAGCTATGAGACAAAAACTCCAGATCCACCAGATCAAAAAGCCATGCATTGCTTACAGGACAGGAGAGGAAACTCTCCCGCTTCTCCACGAGTGTCACCACGGACTGAGGAAGGTAGCGTCGGATATGCTCAGCAAAAGCAAGTCCAGACCAACCACCCCCTACCACTACGATACGCACCCCACCCTGAGGTCTCTTGGAGGGGAGAGGCTTCTCTCTTATGCTCTTTGGTGGGATAGACTCTGCGGATAGTGCAGAGAGGGGCGATAGTGCCAGTGCCATTGTAGCACCCTGTTTGAGCAGTTCTCTTCGGTTCATACGGTAGACTCCTACTTACTAGATAGCCTATTGTAACCTTTTTAGAGATCTATCAACGCCTCTTTTGTACTTTCTAGTAGCTTCTCTCACCGAGTGCGTGCAAGTGTGACAACAAACAACCACCTCCAACAAAACCGTTCAATTCTATTGATGAGTTCTATCAGCCTTTTAAAAAGGGTTAAACCCCGTCAACTCTAAGGAGTTTGGTCTTACCTACCATAAGGTCTATTGACATCACGATACGCTTAAAGACTGACTCTTGTCGATACTCCAAGTTGTGCTTCTTACAGATATCTTTGACAATGGGTTGCATCTTTTGATAGTAGCTTTGAGGCATATTTGGAAAGAGGTGATGCTCTATCTGGTAGTTGAGGAACCCATGCAAGAAGTCGATCCAGTCTGATCCTGTGTTGTAGTTGACTGAACCCATAATCTGTCGTAGGTAGAACTCTCCTGTACTCTTATGAGGCTCATTGAACATATAGATATCCTCTGCTGAGTGGTTAGGTACGATAACCAAAAAGGAGTGAATATTTGCAAAGAACTCCGCAAGTAGAAGGATAATCAACGCATTAATCACCGCAGAGATACCAAATGGCAAGAAGAGTAGTGGGAAGACAACAAACTTAATCACAAAGTAAGGAAGCAAGAACTCCATCCATAGCTCTAGACCATTTTTGGTACGAGGGTCAAGCTCATAATCGGTGATATCAATCTTCTCAGCTTCTCTTCGCTTTTTGTTTTCGAGGATTCTGAGTGTATTGGGTGCATAGTAGAGGAACTTCCACATCCCCGCAAACGCATACATCATCAGATAACGAATTGGCATTGGGATTTTAGACTTCACCAACCACTGAAGGTTTCGCTCTACATTGTCTGGATCATCGGCTTCACCCAAGTGGTAGTGGTGCATGATATTATGCTCATACTCCCACGCCTGAGGCTTGATCCAATCGAGCCAATCCACAAAGCGTCGTGAGCCTTTGGCAAAGTACTTTTTGGTATATCGCTCTGGAATATCGGGTACTTTATCGTAAGCACCATGGAGTACAGGGTGTACCACATCTGCCCATCGTGCAACATTACCCGTACTGATAGCCAACGCAGCGATAATTGCAAGAGGCCAAAAGACTATACCACTCAACTCTCCCCACAATCCCATAATACTTAGAAGGAGAATAATCCCATACCCACCAAAAGTAAAGGCTCTCCCCCATCGCTCAAGCTTCAGCAGATGTTGAAAATCCTCTTCACCTACAGGTGCCATCGTCTCCTTGATTGCATTGATATCCTTCTCCAACTGCTCCTTATCAACATCCTCATAGCGTGCATACTGATGAGAACGCATCTTCTCTTCAACTGTTTTTTCCATTCAACTCCCCTATCATATTTAGTTATGACAATTATATAGAAAGATGATTAATTTTAGGTATGATTTATATCGTACTCTAAGATAAATAGGCTTTTGGATATAATCTAAAAAATAACTACGAAAAGAGTAACCATGTGCGACTTCGATATATTGAGTGATGAGGAGAAGGCTCTTCATCATCAAAAGCTACTTCAGTGTGCCAACAACTTTGGAGGCATCAACTTTTTTCTTCATCTACTCGAAGCGATTCGCGAGACCAAACCCCATCCGCTTATCGCTGCCAATCGTGAGTTTAGTATGGAGCTAGGGAGCATCAAGTGGAATAAAGTCATCTTTAATGATAAACTTCAACTCCTTATCAAAGCACGCATCAATGAGGGCAAGCAGGCAAACTTTCTCCCCCCTAAAGAGGCAAAAAACCACAAAAAGATCCTCAATGTTGTCCGTACACTCAAACCTATCGTCTTTCAAGTCACCCCAAGTGATACCACCAATGGCAAGGGCTTTTTCTTCCAACCCTTTGAGCTTATTGATGCGGAGACGAGCAAACTCTCCCTACTTTTTGATGCCCTCTTCTTCTGCTCAGTAGAGTCGGTCAAAAAAGCCCTCACCTACCGTCCCAAGGCATAACGATGGCAACTCCCCCTAAGCGTATCGCACTTAAGTATGGGATGGATGTGGCGATCATCCTCAAAGCAGATCAAGCCTCAGGCGTACTCACCTATGGCAAGATACAAAAAATCCTCACCAGCTCCCCAACCCATCCGCATGGCATCAAGGTGCGGTTGAGTACAGGAGAGGTGGGACGCGTACAAGCACTTATCTAATCAAGGAGAAGAGATGGCAACAGCCAAATTGATAATCGGTGGCGGATGTTTTTGGTGTATGGAGGCGGTATTTGAGTCTCTCAAAGGGGTAGAGGATGTCGAGAGTGGCTACGCCAATGGTACGACACCCAACCCTACCTACCGTGAGATCTGTAGAGGTGAGACAGGACACGCAGAGGTGATCAAAATCACCTATGACCCTACGGTTATTGGACTGGAGAGACTCCTAGAGATATTTTTCGTGATACATGACCCAACTACGCTTAACTACCAAGGGGCTGACCGTGGGACACAGTATCGCTCAACTATCCTCTACCAAGAGGAGCAGACACACCAAACCGCTCAACGAGCCTTAGCCAAGGCACAAGCGGACTACAGCAACCCTATCGTCACCACCATCGAACCTCTCCGATGCTACTATCCTGCTGAGGCGTATCATCAAGACTACTACCAATACAACCCCTCACAGGGCTACTGTATGGCACTCATTCCACCCAAACTTGCCAAACTCAAAGAGCAGTTTGGCACCGCAATACGCTAAGCCTTTCGCTGACTCTTTGTGGGCTTTAACGATCGCTTCCCTATCTCCTCTAAGAAGGTTGTCGCATAGGATCCTTTAGGGAGATAAAAGGCTACGCTGAGTTGCTTCGTAAGGGGGGTGTAGGTGGTCTCTACCTCTTTGGGCCATATCCACGCAAAACGCCGATCACCCTTGAGGGCATTGAGCTCTTGGTCATCGTATGGCTCCTCTAGGTAGTAGGCATCCTCTCTCGCACGCTCCGCACGCTCTCCACAGAGCAGACCCGTTGGGCTACTCTTCTGCTGGACAAACGGTGTGGTATACTGTAGCATATCCTTCACCGTCGTACTCTTACCATACGGGTAGGCACCCATCTGATCTCCCAAAAAGAGCTTAAAAAACTGTGGTTGTTTCGCAAGCATCTTAACCAGATCAAGGGGATAGGCTAGCTTCTTCGCTGCCTCGGTAGGACTAAGGGTCATCACGAGTTTGGAGAGCTTGACCCGCTGGGTGAGCCACTGATTGAAGAGGTAGCTCTGATAGGCAGCCACAAGGAGCTTCTCTTTGCTTCCTCTGAGCTTCTTACCTGAGTGAGCGATCTCTTTCCCCTGTAAAAAAGAGCGACTATCCTCTCCAAAGCGTTGGTAGCCGTAGTAGTTGGGTATCCCATCTTTTTGCATCTTCTTCGCCACTGTAGTAAAAAACTTTGCGCTCCGCGCCTCAATATGGTGCAAGACCACCACAAAACGATTGCCTTTGAGGTGTCCGATCTTGATAGGGGCACGGTTGTAGTAGCGTTCAAGTATCTCTATCTTTGGGGTGGTGAGATTTTTGGTAAGCTCTTTTTCCACTTTTTTGGGAAGAGAGATATACTGAATGGTCGTAGCATTTTTATCTTTGAGTCCTGCGTAGCCGATATCACGCTCTGCTAAACCTGTCGCTTTGGCGATTACGGTGATGAGCTTCCAAGTACTCATATCCTGCTTTTTAATCTTTAGGATAAGGAAGTTACCCGATCCACTAAAGGGGTAGAGAGGGATCTCCTCCACAAAAAATCGCTCCACCGTCTGCTGAAAGTCAAAAGGGATTGTCGTATGGTTGTATGCGTAAATTTTACTATGATTCATAGGTGGATTATATCCAAAAGATAGGCGGTATAAAGCTTAACCACACTTCCCTGGAGCACACTTCATCCCCCCACATTTGCCCTCTAGCTTACTCTTGATACTCCCCGACTGCATACTATTGAGCATCGCTTGGGTCTCGTCGGGGTGTGCGATAAACCGATAGCCTTTATAGAGGGTAAAGAGTCCATAGAAGACTACGAGCATCGCAGCGAGCTTCATCATTGTACTACGCAAAGAACCCTTCTGCAAAAACTTTGTAATCGTCCCCAAGAAGAAGAGTGCGGGGATCGTTGCCAATCCAAAAGTCGCCATCACGATAGCCCCCCAGAGTGGATTGGCAGTACTGGCAGCAAAGATCGCAAAGGAGTAGACCAGTCCACACGGGATAATCCCATTGAGCATACCCAGAAGATAAAAACTCTGTAGAGAACGGCTCTGGATAAGCTTCCTAAACCATTTCTGATACCACCCGTGATGAGAGACCGACCACTCTGCGGAGTTGAGAAACTTCAGGTTGCCAATGAGTGAGAGTCCTGCAAGTATCATCAAGATCCCCGTCAAGACAAATAACACCCCCTTGGTCATCGGAGTAAACGCAATCGCCCGCCCAAGGAGTCCAAACATCGCTCCGAGTATCGCATAGGTTGTTACCCGTCCAAAGTTGTAGGCGAGATGAGAGATACTCTGTCTTAACCATGAGCTTTTTTGGTCTATCTTGGTCGAGCTATAGGCGACCACAATCCCCCCACACATCCCAATACAGTGTCCCACACTACCCAAAAATGCCGTACTCAATATAATGAGAAGATCAATCGTATTCATAAGAGACTCTTTTTTGTAGAACTATAGTATTTTTTTGTTAAAATGGTGTTAATGATGAAAAGTATAAAACGCAATTTTAAAAAAATGTTTAGGGAGTTGTTGGTCTATCACCATAGTTCACTAGAGTATAGAGCTAAGATTTTGACACTCATGGTCTCTGCCAATGGAGAGATCTCTCCGTGTGAAGAGGAGCGACTAAGCACCATCGCACACGCCATCTACGGAGAGGAGAATGATAGGGCAGAACTCCTCATCGCAACGGTGCAGGAGTATCATACCAAGATCATCACCAACAATGGTCTTGACTTCGAACACCTCATACAGCTCGTTGCCAAAGAGACACGAGAGGTCAAACGCTTTGCTCAGAAGATCGATATTCCTCAGCTTATGCAACTCCATCACTGTATGGAGGGGGAGGAGAATATCCTCTTCCAAAAACGAATACTAGAGTTTTTAGAACAGCTCAAACAAGATTATGATGTACATTAAAGGAGGAAGTGATGAGTAGTGGTTGGGGGTGTCAATACCTTGGTAAACAAGGCAACAATACAGAGTGGTGTATGAAACTCTCTCATACCTGTAACCCAGGGTGTAAGGGGTGTATCATCTACGGAAAAGTCTCCTCCACTCCTCCTAGTATCTCCACTGAGCAGGAGCGAAAGGTCAAAAAACGCAGTGATAGACCACTGGGTTAAGTATGCTTAGTCCTCTTTTGGGAGGAACTTACCGCACCCTTTGTCTGGTGTACCACCAAAGTGCTTGACTTCGCGTGCGGTACCATTTTCGTAGATGACTGTGCGTTGACACTTCTTGGCATCTACACAGGTCTCATTGTTACATCCTACATCTTTTGCTACTGACATTATGACTCCTTTTTATTGATTTTGATTGTTTGGGTTTTGAAGTGGTGAAACTTAGTCGCCACGGCACTCTGCTCTAGCCCAAGTCCTTTGAGCATCTTGGGGTTCACCAGATAGTAGCCCATCGTCACCTCCACTTCATCTCCCGCCTCAAGCGTATAATCATAGCGTATCAATCGCTTCTCATAGCCTCCGATAGCGGTGTTTTTCACCTCCTCTTTGGCAAGCCAAGGGGGCTTTGGTTTGCCCTCTGCTCCGATGACGCGTGCGAGGTGTTGGGTCGGAAGTGTCGTATAGTGTCCTGCGTGAAGTACCCGTACCCGTAGCTCCATCAGACGCATCGGATGCAAGGAGAGAGCATGGCTTGCGTGGTTGATGATACGCACTCCAAATCGCTCCCCCTCAGGCTTAATCTCAAACTGCACATACTGACTGAGCATACTCTGGTGGCTATGAGTACCAGGGAATCCATGAAAAGTATGCTCTTTGGTTGGATTGAGTGTCGAGACACTCCCTTTGACTTTGGGCATATGACAGCTGACACAGTTGGACTTCTCTAGCTCATTGTCGATATTGGTAGAGCAGACATTGAGTCCAAACTTATTTTGCTTATGGGAGTGACACCCGATACAGACATTGCCACTATTGAAATGGGCGCCATCACGCTTGATACGATGAAAAGGGGACTCAAAAGAGGACTTCAATGTCCCAAAATAACGCTTCTCCTCTGTCGCAATGACATTGACATTCATAAGTCGCCCATGCTTGATTGACTCGATTCTATGACAGTAGGCACAGGAGATCCCCTCTAGCTCAGTTGGCTCTTTGGCATCAGGAACAATACCATTATGCTTACCGATCAACCCCTCTAGCTTCTCACTCGCAGGGGTATGGCACTTCGCACAGCTATAGGAGCTTAACTTCTTGTTTTTGGGGTGCTTTTTCCAAACAGCTGCGTGTATCTCATCTTTGAAGATAGAGGCATTGGCGTGTTGCGTGGTTGTAAACTCTTGATAGATAGTCAGGTGACACGACTTACAAGTCTCACTTGGCTCAAATGTATGATTGGCAAAGAGCAGTGTCAACAATGGGATCAATAGAGCAATGCTCTTCATCATTATTCCTTTGTATTATAATTAAGATACAACGGGATTATACACTATTCAGTTAAATCACCTATTAATCTATTTTTTTCCTCTTCGAGAGGATTTTTGATTGGATTTTTTGGGTGTGGGTTTATTCGCATCGTAGATTTTAAACCCATCTCTTTTGGTTTTTTTGCGTTTTTTGGTACTACTAAAAGTGGTTGATTTTCGCTTCTTTCCAAATGCCCCATCGACTTTTTTCTTCTTAGTTTCAGAGGTAGTACGACCACCGCGTTGCTCTACGACTTTGCGTGGGGCATACCCCTCTAGTCTCACACTAGGAATCTTCTGAGCCAACAAACGCTCTACCTCACGCAGTGCAATCTGCTCATGCGGAGCAATCAGCGTGATCGCCAAGCCCGCCTCCCCTGCTCTTCCTGTTCGTCCAATACGGTGGATATAGTCCCCCGTGACATGCGGGATATCGTAGTTGATCACCACACCCAGTGTCGGGATATCCAACCCCCGTGCTGCGATGTCAGTTGCGACCAAGACACGAATCTTGCCCGCTTTGAAGCCCTCTAAGGCACGGCTTCGCTCGCCAGAGCTTCGCCCTCCATGGATTAGCCCACTCTGAAGCCCTGAGAGTATCAGCTCCTCTGCTACCCTATCGGCCTGCTCTTTCTTACGCACAAAGACTAAGACCTGCTGGTAGTTGCGTGACCCAATGAGATAGGAGAGGAGTTCAAGCTTCTTCTCTGCCTCGACAGGGTAGACCACCTGCTCTACACGGCTCGCAGAGGTACCCATACTATCGACCTCTATGAGTCGTGGCTTGGTGAGTATCTCTTCAGAGAGTCGCTTCACCGCACCTGAGAGTGTTGCGGAGATGAGGATATTTTGTCGTCTAGTTGGAAGGTGTTGGAGTATCTTACCCACCTCATGGACAAACCCCATATCCAAAATCGTATCTGCCTCATCAAGGACGAGGTGATCGACCCCCTCAAGGCGAATACTCTTCTGTCCGATATGCTCTAGGAGTCGTCCACTCGTGGCGACAATCACATCTACCCCCGCTACCAAGCGTCTCGCCTGAGAGGTGAAGTTGGCTCCACCAAAGAGGACAATACTCTTGAGTGGAAGGTACTTACCATACGCCTCAATACTCGCATGTACCTGCTTGGCTAGCTCACGCGTAGGGACAAGTATGACCGCTTTAGGGTAATGTATCCCCTCTTTGAAGGTCGCCATCAACATCTGTAGGATAGGCAGTGCAAACCCCGCAGTCTTCCCTGTTCCCGTCTGAGCTCCCGCCAAGATATCACGACGGCTGAAGAGTACGGGGATGAGTGCTTTTTGGATAGGCGTAGCATGCGTATAGCCTTTATCCTCAAGGGCGTGCAGTATCTCTGAGGAGAGTCCAAGGGTAGCTAAAGACATCGACTACTCACCTGCTGCCAGTTGGCTAGCAAGTCTGCGTTGTAGACGCATCTTATTTTTGGCAACTTCCCGCATATCCGCATGAGAGTCACTCTCATCGACGATCTCTACTCCAAGTATCGTCTCAACACAATCCTCTAGTGTCACGATCCCCTCAGTCTGATCGTAGCTATCGAGTGCTAAGAACATATGCTCTTTCTTCTTGATAAAGAGATTGAGGGCTTTGGAGACAGGGAGGTTCTCTGAGACTTTAAAGATATCTTTTTGGATACTTCCAAGGGCGACACTATCATCTTTGAGGGCTTGTTGGAAAATCTTTTTGGTCATGACCATACCTGTGACATTTTCGATACTACCACCATAGACAGGAACACGCGAAAACTTAAAGATCTCTGCTTCACTCTCTACAATATCTTTGATACTGCGTGATCCCTCTAGTGCAAAGACCACAGTACGAGGGGTGAGAATCTCTCGTATCTTAATCTTGTCAAGGAGGAGGACATTTTCGATGACATCAGACTCCTGCTCACCGAGTACCCCCTCCCCTTCACTCATCAGTGCAGACTCCAAAAGCTCCTCTTTTGTGAGGCTGGTCATCTCATCATCTTTGGCGATACGATTGGTGACAAACATCGTCATCAAGATGATAGGATAGGTCAACCAGATAAAAAAACGGATGATATAGGCACTCACAGGAGCCAGTGCCTTCCAGTGTACCGCTCCAATGGTCTTGGGGATAATCTCAGAGAAGAACAAGATAGCAAAAGTGAGTATCGCTGAGACATAGAAGACCGCCTCCCCACCATAGATCGTCTCTGCTTGAGCTCCTACCGCTGCGGCACCGAGTGTATTGGCAATCGTATTGAGGATCAAAATCGACGCAATAGATTTATTGATATTCTCTTTGTGTTCTCTGAGCAATCCCCCAACACGAGGACGCTCCCGCTCCAACACTGAGACATACGCCATATTGATAGAGAGCAGAACTGATTCTAAAATCGAACAGAGGAAGGAGATCCCCACAGCACCAAAGAAATAGAGAAGTAACAGATCCATTTGTTGTATATAATCCTTATAGTAAGATAATGGTCGCAAGACCTAAAAAAGAGAAAAACCCTACCACATCCGTGAGTGTGGTGAGTATCACCGTACTACCAATAGCAGGGTCGATATCGAGTTTTTTAAGTATGAGTGGTACCATAGAACCAAAAAGCCCTGCACTCAGTAGATTGATAATCATCGAGATACCAATCACCACCCCTAATAACCCTTTATCAAACCACACCGCGGCAATAATTCCCATAAGTATAGCAAAAATAAAACCATTTGCAAGAGAGATAATCACCTCTTTTTTGATCGTCCGAAACGCATCATGCTTGGCGATGTCACCCAGAGCAAGCTGACGCACCACGACGGTAAGACTCTGCGTCCCCGCATTACCTCCCATCGAAGCGACAATAGGCATCAAGATCGCCAGTGCTACAAGGCTCTGTAGGGTTTCAGCAAAGAGTCCTATTACCAGTGATGCAGCAATGGCTGTTAGGAGGTTGATACTCAGCCATATCGCCCGTGCTTTTCCCGCCTTGAAGATCGCTTCATCCTCTTCTGCCTCATCATCAACCCCTGCGAGGTGGTACATCTGATCAGTGGCTTGTTCATTCATAATATCATAGATATCATCTGAGGTGATACGCCCCAGTATCACCCCTTGCTGATTGACAATAGGAAGGACACTCAGATCATACTCTTGAAACTTCTTGACAATCTCATCAACCGCATCATAATCCTCTGCCATCACGGGTCTGAAGTTTTCCGAACTCTGCTCAATATTCTCACGCAGTGTCTTATCAAACTCAAAGACAATAAGGTTATCAAGCCCAATACCATACTGAAGTCTATCTTGCTCATCAGTCACAAAGAGATACTGAACATTCTCTAGCTCACCACTCTTACGCAGTGACGCAAAATCACGAATGACAGCGTGGACATTTTGATCAAGCTTGGCGGTGTAGACCTCTGTCTGCATATAGGCACCCGCCTCATCCTCCTCATACTGCTTAAGCTGGAGGATATCGGCTTGATCCTCTTTATCAAGCTGACCAAAGACCTCTTGGGCAACTTGGGCATTGACCTCCTCTAGCTCCTGCATAAAGTCTGTCTGATCATCAGACTCTAGCTCAGTCACCGCAACCGCCAACTCCTCTGTGGTGAAGGAGTCAACAAAATCCCCAAAGTATCGATCGGGTAGCTCTAGTGCAACATCCCCTATCAGCTCTTTAGGGATCATCGCAATGGCTTGATTGAAACGACTCTCATCGAGATCTTTAAGTAGTCGTGCAATATCAGAAGCATGGAGTGCTTCTGTAGCGTGTGTCGTTAAGTACGATTCTAATGCTTTCATCGCATGCTCCTTATCTAACAATAGAAGAGAAAATTTTCTGAATTATACTCTGTTAAGTTCTGTAAGTGTTGAAAATAGGTAAAAATAAGAGAAGGTTCATCCCTTTCTCTCCCTGTACGACTTCAGCAAGACCTTTGAACTCCCTCTCTTCATCGACTCTTCCACCACCTGTCAAAGCACTTGCTAGGAAGAAGACCACTGCTATTACCACTGTACTATAGGCGATACCTCTGACTACAAAGATAGAAACAACGAAGCCACTATCAAGCAACTAGCGATACAAAATCACTTCTCATACTGTTTTGATAAGGAAAATATGATTGTAGAACTTCCCTGTATTGGAATTTTGGACGAGGGGTAGGAGCGTAGTACCCCTCTAGGGGAGTGAGGGATTAGATATCACACTTTTTAGTGATAAGGCAGAGTGGACAGAAGTTGGCAATCCCTGCAACCAATGGCACAACCCCAAGATAGAACCACGCATTACCAGAGTAAGCACCATATCCAATCAGTGCTGATCCAATCGCTATCCTAAAAACACGACAAAACTTTCTAATTTTATTAACATCCATACTATTTCCTTTGTAAGTGATTGCGAAACTATACTATAGATTTCTTAGAATAAATTGATAGAGAAAAAAGAGAGCTTCTCCCCCAAAAGGGAGAAAAAGAGAGAGACTAAAGTTGAGGGCCAGCAGAAGCGAAGTCAAACTCACTTCCATTACCATCATAACGACGGAAATTTTTCTGGAACATCGCTGCAAGTTCAGAGAGTGAGGCATCATAGAGTGATTTATTACACCATGTCTCTCGTGGATTTAAGACCGCATTGTTCTTAACCCCTTTGAGTGTCTTAGGGATCTGAAGATTGAAGATGGGGAGTCTATCAAACTCCGCATCATTAATTGAACCATTGAGGATACCATCGATACACGCTCGTGTATCTTTGATACTCATACGGTGTCCCCCTTTACCATAGGCACCCCCTGTCCATCCTGTGTTGACAAGATAGACATTGACCCCATGCTCATCGATCTTCTTACCAAGAAGCTTAGCATACTCTGTTGGGTGAAGTGGCAAGAACGCCTCACCAAAACACGCAGAGAAAGTCGCAACAGGCTCATTGATACCACGCTCTGTCCCTGCTACTTTAGCAGTATATCCACTCAAGAAGTAGTACATCGCCTGCTCTTTCGTTAGCTTACTCACAGGAGGGAGGACACCAAATGCATCTGCTGTAAGGAAGATAATATTGTTAGGGTGTCCTGCTTGCATATCCTCTTTGTGGTTAACAATATGCTCAATAGGATAGGAGACGCGTGTATTTTCTGTCCTACTACCATCTTCATAGTCTACATTACCATTCTCATCTGCGACTACATTCTCCAAGAGTGCATTCTTGACAATTGCACCAAAGATCTCAGGTTCACTCTTCTCATCAAGATTGATCACCTTCGCATAACAGCCACCCTCAAAGTTGAAGACACCATTATCATCCCAACCATGCTCATCATCTCCAATCAATGCTCTCTTAGGATCTGTAGAGAGTGTCGTCTTCCCTGTACCAGAGAGTCCAAAGAAGAGACAGACATCCCCTGCTTCACCGACATTGGCAGAGCAGTGCATGGAGAGCTTACCTTCAAGTGGTAACCAGTAGTTCATCATAGAGAAGATACCTTTTTTCATCTCTCCACCATACCAAGTCCCTCCAATGATAGAGGTGTTCTCCTCGATATTAAAGACGACATAGACATCAGAGTGTAGTCCATGTTTTTTATACTCATTATCTACAGTCTGACACGCATTGTAGACAGTAAAGTCTGGTTCAAACTCCTCTAACTCCTCAGCCGTTGGACGGATAAACATATTTTTGACAAAGTGTGCTTGCCAAGAGACTTCAGAGATAAAACGAATTGAGCGTCTACTCTCAAGGCTTGCACCAGCAAATACATCTGTTACATAGATATTTTTACCTGAAAGCTGTGTGAGTGTTGTATCAAGAAGTTCATCATAGACCTCTTTACTGATCTTTGCATTGACATCACCCCACGCAATATGTTCATTCGATGGTGCTTGATCTACAAAATATTTATCTTTAGGACTTCGTCCTGTAAAGATACCTGTATCACACATAGCCGCACCTGATGTAGTAATTTTGCACTCTCCTCGATTAACTTCATGCGCTTGCAACTCATCATAACTCAAATTGTAGTAGACATCACCGATATCTTTCAATCCTAGTTTGTCAAGTCCGTTGGGTGTTTTGGTACTCATAGTATCCTCTTTAGGTATAGTTTTTCTATGCTAAGGCATAACTCAAAAAAAACAATTTTCTGAGTTATAACTTACTGTAGTGTAGAGACTCCCTACACTACGCGTATGGTTCTATTTGAAGATTGAGAGCAGAACACCTGCTGCAACCGCTGAACCAATAACCCCCGCGACATTTGGACCCATCGCATGCATCAAGAGGATATTACCTGGTCTTGCATCAGACCCTACTTTACTCACAACCCGTGCTGACATCGGTACCGCAGAGACTCCTGCTGCCCCAATCAATGGGTTGATAGGGTCTTTAGTAAACTTATTCATCAGTTTTGCCATCAAGACACCCATTGCAGTCCCCGCAGAGAAGGCAAGCAAGCCGATAATCATAATCCCAAGTGTCTCAAAGACTAGAAATTTATCTGCTGCCAACTTTGATCCAACACCAAGACCTAAGAAGATCGTAACGATATTGATCAGTGAGTTTTGCATGGTATCACTCAAACGATCAACCACACCAGACTCTTTAGCAAAGTTACCAAAGGCAAAAGCACCAATCAGTGGTGTAGACTCAGGCAAGATAAGAATAGAGAGCATCAAGACCACGATAGGGAAGATAAGCTTCTCTTTAGAGTGTACTTTTCTCTGTACTTTCATCTTAATGCGTCGCTCCTCTTCTGTAGTCAAGAACTTCATTATTGGAGGTTGGATAACAGGTACCAATGCCATATAGGAGTAGGCAGCTACCGCAATTGCTCCAAGCATATCAGGTGCTAGTCTATTGGCGATGAAGATAGAGGTTGGACCATCCGCCCCACCAATAATCGAGATCGCAGAAGCATCTTGAAGTGAGAAGCCTATTGCCACGGCTCCAATCAATGAACCAAAGATACCAAACTGTGCTGCTCCACCCAAAATTGCTGTTTTAGGATTGGCAAGGAGTGGACCAAAATCAGTCATTGCACCCACACCCATAAAGATAATCAGTGGATAGAACTCATTGGCGATACCCATATTGTAAATCACCCCTAGCATTCCATGTTCGCCCCCCATATGGGCAAGAGGGATATTGGCTAGCAACCCCCCAAAGGCGATAGGAATCAGTAGTAGCGGTTCAAAGTTTTTAGCAATGGCTAGATAGAAGAGTACAAAGACGATTATAATCATAATGATACGACCAAGTGATGACTCAAATGCCGTCATCACGCGTCCACTACCATCTGGCTCTGCTGTCATCTCACCATCATCTGTATCTAAAATAGCATTGATACCTGTTGTCTGCCAAAAACTTGTCATCAACTCGGTAATCGTTTTAGATTTATACGCCTCTTTTGCTGTCTCTGTGACCTCTGGTACTTCATGCGATGTAGTCGCATGAACCATAGACGAGGATGCAATCAATGCAAACAACAAAGAGATTATTATCTGTTTGATGTTCATTGATTACTCCATTGTAGCGAGAAGTTGTTGATCGGCCACGGTATCGTTGACATTGACATTGATAGAGGCGATAACACCTGTTCGTGGAGCTACAATATCAATCTCCATTTTCATTGCTTCAAGAATCATAATCTTTTCACCCTCTTGAATGGTATCTCCTGTATTGACAAGGATTTTCCATACATTACCTGGTGTTTCAGAGAGGATCTCTTCACTTCCTGCTCCACTTGCTGATACGGTAGGTGCCGCTGCTGGTGCCGCGGTTGTTGCAGGTGCGATTTGGATATCACCCTCACCCTCTGCTACTTGTACACTATACTGCTTACCATCTACTACTACTGTATAATTTCCTGCCATTTCTGCTTCTCCACTGTTATTTTTACCTTTTCTTACCATGAGAGGGCCTTCACCCTTCAAGAACGCAATACCTTTTTGATCACAAGCACCTGCGATGAAGATGTTCTCATCTGATGCTTCCAATCCCTCATCTTCAAGCACTTTTGTCCAGTGTGCTATCGATTTTGTCTCATCTCTATCTGCAATATCTAGAGGGTTTTCTGTTGTTGGCTCAAGATCAAGCTTCTCTGCTGCCAACTTAATAATCTCATCATCTGCTTTGACTGGTGTCTTACCAAAATAACCTAGTACCATACGACCATAGCCTGGAGCGATCTGCTTCCAAGGACCAAACATCACATTGGCATACGCTTGTTGCCAGTAGAACTGACTTACGGGTGTGACTGAAGTACCATATCCACCACGCTCTACGACCTCTTTCATCGCAGCGATGACTTCATCAAACTTCTCAAGGTTACCAGAGTCTCTCATCATCTGAGTATTGGCGGTCAACGCTCCACCAGGCATGGGTGAGAAAGGAATAAGCGGAGAGACTTGTGTCGCTTCTGGAGGAAGCATATACTCACCAAGACACTCTTTGAGTCGCTCTTCATACTTCAGTACTTTATCAAGCTTCAAGTCACCCAAGTTATAGTCTGTCCCTTTGGTCGCATGAAGCATAGTGAGGATATCAGGCTGTGAAGTACCACCACTTACAGGTGATGCAGCAAGGTCGATACCATTGGCACCCGCTTCAAGTGCAGCAAGATACGCAGCAACAGAGACACCTGCGGTCTCATGTGTATGAAGTCTAAGGTGTACCTCTTCACCCAAAAGCTTGCGTGCCATTGCGATAGTTTCATAAATTTTGTGAGGATTTGCTGTCCCTGAAGCATCTTTAAAACAGACAGAATCAAAACTGATACCTGAGTCAAGAATATTTCTCAAAGTCTTCTCATAGAAGGCTACATCATGTGCCCCTCTACACCCTGGAGGAAGATCCATCATCGTCACCACAACTTCATGGTTAAGATTGTGTTTTTTGATCATCTCTGCTGAGAAAGCGAGGTTATTGACATCATTGAGTGCATCGAAGTTTCTTACAGTTGAAGTTCCATGCTTCTTGAACATTTTAGCAAAGAGATCGATCATCTCACGGCTACCAGTATCGAGCATCACTGTATTGATACCGCGTGAGAGGACTTGGAGATTGGCATCAGGTCCAACAATCTCTCTAAACCCATCCATCATCTTAAATGCATCTTCTTGAAGATAGAAGTAGAGTGACTGGAATCGTGCACCACCACCAAACTCAAAGTGTGAAATTCCTGCTTCTTTTGCCGCTTCTACCGCAAGGAAGAAGTCATCCATAAGGACACGACCACCAAAAACAGACTGAAATCCGTCTCTAAAAGTTGTATCCATTACATCAATATATTTTTTAGCCATTTTGTGATACCTTATTTTGAATTAGAGTTGTTACTTCTTGCGAAACTCTGTAACCGCTGCGATAATTGCGGCGATACGCTGCGACTCATCACTGTTGCTTGATGCTTTAGGTTCAGTCTGAGGCTCTTCATCAGGAAAATACTTCCCAATGATTTTTGCCTGAAGCTTTACAACCTGAATCAGCACAAGGAGAAAGAGGAATACTACCCCCATTCCCAATACCATAAACTTTATACTTTCGCCTATAAGATTTACATCTTCCATATTACCTCACTTTAAGTTGTAATGCCAAATTTTAAAACAGTTTTGCTTGTTTCAAGTTAAAAAAGAGGGATTTATCTTCTTTTTCTTCTACGATTCTTACTTCGTACCGTTTTTTGCTCATGTGTAAAGCCCTCTAGCATCTCATCAACACTCGTTTGATCAAATCCTATCTGTGAGCCAATATGATCTTGCTCCGCTTCAATGAGTGGAGAGATAAGTTTCTCTAAGAGAAGCTCTCGATCCATCTCACCCATATAGGCTATTACGCTAGCCGCATCAGGATGTATAGGAAGAGACTCTACCTTCTCTAGTAGATGGGCAAAACCACTACTATCAATCCCCTCTCCTCCCTTGATTGTAGCAAGTCTCATCTGAGCTCCCACCTCTTTTTGAATGCGTTGAAGCTCTTTGAACTCCTCAGTAGTCACCAGTGTAATTGCCTGCCCACTCTTGCCTGCACGCCCTGTACGCCCGATACGGTGGACATAGCTCTGTGGATCAAAGGGGATATGGTAGTTGAAAACATGGGTGACATCTTTCACATCCAGTCCACGTGCCGCGACATCCGTAGCGACCATGATCTTGGTCTCTCCTCGTCGGTAGGCTTTGATCACCACCTCACGATCTTGTTGCTCAAGGTCACCATGTAACCCTCCCACATTGAAGCCTAGGGCTTGGAGATGCTCGGTGAGACGATCAACCTCTCGCTTCATACGACAGAAGATAATCGATTTATTGATCTTCTCTGTCTCTAGTAGCTTGATAATCGCCTCATCGCGTTGTGACTCATGGATCACATAGTACCGCTGTTCGATAATATTATTTGTCGTCTCCTCTTCACTGACCACAGAGATAAACTCTGGCTGATACAAGATATGCTTGGCGAGTTCTTTGATAGGCTCAGGCATTGTTGCAGAAAAGAGCAAGGTTTGGCGATTTTGAGGGATATACTCAAAGATCTCTTTGATATCCTCTAAAAATCCCATATCCAACATCTCATCAGCTTCATCTAAGACAACAATCTCTGGATTGAAGACATCAATCTTCCCTTTTTTGTAGAGGTCTTTGAGTCGTCCAGGAGTTGCTACAACGATCTGTACCCCCTTATGGATAAGGGCTATCTGTCGACCATACCCTACTCCACCATAGACTGTGAGCGTACGAATCCCTGCAAAACGCCCAAGATGGTAGAGTTCATCCGCGACTTGTGTTGCTAGCTCTCGTGTCGGGGTAATGACCAAGGCTCTCTCGATCTCACCTTTGGCGAGCTTATCCATCATAGGGAGTCCAAAGGCTGCGGTCTTTCCTGTACCTGTATGGGCCTGTCCCACCAAATCACTACCATTTTCAATGATAGGGATTGCCATCTCTTGAATGGGGCTAGGCTCTTTGAAGCCTGCTATCTTCACCCCCTTAAAGAGGTCTTTGTGAAAGTTAAATTCACTAAATTTCATAACTTACCTTTATGTCGATGTCCAAAAAATACTCTTTGAACTTATCTAAGCCTCCCCAAAGAGACTTAATAAACTCAAAATATCACTAACAATATCATACCAAATAGAATCCTATAGAGACCAAAAAGTACAAAGGTAAAGCGTTGGATAAACACAAAAAAGAGCTTAATAGTCAGATACGCCACCACAAAAGCAACCAGAAATCCTACAATAAATACCCCCCAGTTTGCCCTAGAAAACTCCTCATAGTGCTGAAGTAGATCATACCCACTCACTGCTAACATCACAGGAATTGCTAACAAAAAAGAGAACTCTGCTGAGGCTTTTCTATCCAGATGTACCAACAACCCACCCACAATCGTCGCCCCAGAGCGACTGGTTCCTGGTATCAAAGAGAGTATCTGAGCGATCCCTATCCAGAGTGCTTGGCGGTAGCTTATCTTCTCTACATCCTTGAGGTGATACTCCTGCTCTGTATAGAAGTACTCCAACACCAAAAAGACCACCCCCCCAAGGATAAACATCCCCCCTACTATCTCAACGGTAAAGAGTGTTTTGATAACATCCTTAAGCAGATACCCCACCACCATAAGAGGGAGAAATGCCACCAAAACCTTCTCCCAGAGAAGAATTTTGGATAAGTGTATCTTATCACGATAGATAATCACCACCGCCAAGATCGCGGCTAGCTGGATAATCACCTCATAGGCTTTGGTCAAGTTGTCTTGAGGCAGTCCCAAAAATGTACTCGCTACAATCATATGCCCCGTAGAAGAGATAGGCAAAAACTCTGTAAAGCCCTCTATGATACCGATAATTAGTGCTTGAAAATAGTCCACAACTCTCCCTATATCATCGAAGCAAAGTAGCTTCCATCTTTTGCCAATAGTGCCTCGGGTCTCCCACTATCGACCACACTTCCCTCTTCAATCAGATAGATGAGTGAGGCTTTTTGAATTGTACTGATCTACAATCGAGAGGATTTCACGAAGGTCTTTGACCTCTACAGAGTGGGTCGCAGCCTCTTTGAGGATAGGCTTTCCACAGAAGGCAACCCGCATATCCGCATGGGCAAACATACTCAAATCATTGGCACCATCACCGACTACAAGGGTGTTGGCACGATCGATACCCAAGAGATTTTGAAGACGCACGATCATATCCCCTTTGGCATCAGAGTACATCATCTCTCCGCCTACCGCACCTGTCAAGATGCCTGCCTCTGCGTGTAGAAAGTTGGAGAAGTCTGCATCGATACCGAGCTTGGCACACGCTGGCTTGGTCGCATCTCGAAAGCCTCCTGAGAAGCAGACCACACGGTAGCCCCGCTCTTTGAGTCCTGCGACCACCTCAGAGGCACCCCTCATCATCGGAAGAGAGGCACAGATCTCAGTCACTTTGGCTTGAGGGAGTCCCTTGAGCAGGGCGACACGCTCGACTAGAGAGGCGTAGAAGTCCAACTCACCCGCCATCGCACGCTCTGTAATCGCCACAACCTCCGATTTAAACCCCAATACTTCAGCAAAAAAATCGATGGTCTCACCATCCATCAGTGTCGAATCAAAATCAAATACTGCCAGTTTAGCCATCTATAGTTACCTCTATGTATTATTTGGATAGAATTATAACCAATTAACCCAAAATACCTATACAAAAGAGAAATGAATGTTTGATAAATTTTGTGACATACTCTGTAAAGACAAAGACTTTATCACCGTAGAGGTCAATCCCCCTCATGGTGCATCTATCACCTCACTCATCGAGCAGATTCAAGCTAGTGGACTCCATGAGAAGGTCACAGGCTTCACCTGTACCGACAACCCCCTAGCCAAACTCAAAATGTCGGGCGTACTCTCTGCCATTAAGATACAGCAGACCTTCAACAAACCCGTCATCGCCACCATGAGTATGCGAGACAAAAACAAACTCTCCCTCCAATCTACCCTCCTTGGTGCCAATGATTTTGACCTTCGTTGTATCTTGGCACTCACGGGTGACCCTGCGAAGTTCTCTGACCAACCTGAGGTCAAGGGGGTACTAGAGCGTGACTCTACGCTACTACTAAGTATCATCTACCACCTCAACAATGGCGTAGACTACTCCAACAAACCCCTTACCCCCGCCCCCAAGCCAATCTACCCCTTTGCGGTGGCAAACTCCTATGCCAAGGATATGAAGAAGCTCCAAAAACGCATTGTCAAGAAGCTCGACTATGGAGCAAGGGCGATTATCACCCAACCCGTCTACAGCCTAGAGAGTGCCAAGGAGCTTCTAGAGATCTTTGAGGAGGCAAAAGAGATGAGTATCCGTAACACCGCCAAAGAGGCACAACTTGTCTTGGGACAGTTCCCTATCGTACGGGCCAAGACAGCCAACTTTATCGACGACAAAGTCCCTGGTATCCATGTCCCCAAAGCGATTATCGATGCGATGAACCTCGCGGCGATGGATGGAGAAGCCAAAGAGTATGAGGTAGGGTTTGCCCTCTCCAAAGAGCTTTTTGATGGGGTGATGAAGCTCCACGGCAAACTCCACCTTATGACACACAACCGCTTTGAGCTTTGTGCCAAGCTGATAGGATAACCCATGCCGATAGAACAGATTAAAGATATTGTCGATTATGGTATTATCGGGCTATTGCTCTTTTTGAGTTTTGTGACCTTTCTCTTTGGGATTGAGCGACTCCTCTACTTTCGTAGTATCAAACTAGAGCGCTATCAGCACCAAAAAGCCCTAGAGCTAGACCTCTCAAAACATCTCTCTACTATCGCCTCTATCGGCTCCAATGCTCCCTATATCGGGCTACTTGGTACCGTACTAGCTATTATCCTCACCTTCTATATCATCGGAGATCAGCAAGACACCATCAACCCCGCTCAGATTATGAAGCACCTTGCACTTGCCCTCAAAGCCACCGCAGCAGGATTGGTTGTGGCGATCCCTGCGACGATCTTCTACAACGCCCTTCTCACCAAAGTCGACCGTCTCCTCTCTGAGTGGGAGATACTCCAAGATAGCAAGCAGTAGCCCAGATGAGACGCGAGCGTTTTGACAAGATGAATGTCGTCCCCTTCATCGATATCGTACTGGTTCTTCTAGTCATCGTCTTGGCAACGGCGAGTTTCGTCACCCATCAGAGTATCCAAGTCGATCTCCCCCATGCGAGTAGCAAAAAGAAGGTAGACAAAAAAAGTACCATTATCGCCATCGACAAAGCAGGTCACTACTTCTTAGATGAGACCCAACTCTCCCTTGAGAGTCTCAAAGAGAAGTTGAGCCAACTCGATGCCAAACACGACACCATCACCCTGCGTACCGATAAAGCAAGTGCCTTTGAGTACTTTGTCGCAGTGATTGAGTTTCTCAAAGCTCGGGGCTTTAGCCATGTGGCTATTGTGACCAAAACCAACTAGCCCTACGCCATGACCCATAGACACCGCTATAGCCTCTCATTTGTGACTGTTACCCTACTCTATCTTGCTCTGATAGGAGCCTATCTCTACTTCCAGCAACAGCCCCAACGCATCGCAGACCAACGCCCCCAAGAGGAGACTATCTCACTCGCTCTTGCGACCTTCGTCCCTCCACCCGCACCGCCCAAACCTATCACACCGCCACCACCACCCAAGCCCGTGACACCACCCCCACCCGTGATAGAGCAACCACCCGCTATCGTGCCGATCCTCCCCGCACCTACCACTCCCAAAGCCATCCAAAAGCCCACACCACCCAAAGTAGAGAAGCCACTACCTAAAAAACCCTTGCCCAAAAAGCCTATCAAAAAGCCCAGACCCAAAAAACCTATACCTAAAAAACGCACACCCAAAAAAGTCAGTAAGCCCAAGCCCCACACCACCACACACCACACACGCAACCACGGGGCAAAACGCAAAGGAACCCGACGCGAGATCAAAGCGAAAAAAAATAGATTTTTTGCTCAACTACGACAGAAGATCAACCGACACAAACGCTACCCACGGATAGCCAAAAAACGCCGACTAGAGGGGCGGGTCAAAGTCACCTTCACCATCGCACGCAGTGGGAAGCTCACCCATATCAAGCTCAGTGGCTCCAAACTCTTCTACCGCTCTGCACGCCAAGCCCTCCAGAGTATCTCCCCCATCAACACCACCAACCTCCCCGTCACACTCCCTCAACAGCTCTCCTTTACCCTACGCTACACCATACACTAACGCCCCCTTAAGTTGAGATGCTATAATACGCCAACTCTTTACTAAGGTAGACGCGTATGTATATCAAACCCGACTGTATCACTTGTATCCTCAACCAAACTCTCAAAGTATCCAAACTCCTCGAACTCGATGACCCTATGAGCAAACGACTACTCGACTCCACCGCCAAGATACTGATGGAGTCAAGCATGGAGATGACCCCACCTCAAATCGCCCAAGCCACCTATGCCAAGATCGCAGAGATCACGGGTGTCCCAGACCCCATTTCCAAATCCAAAGCTCAAGCGACACAGATGGCACTCGCTATCGATACCTCCTTTGTCCAGAGCCTCCATGATGCAGTGAAGTTGGCACTCATTGGCAATGTGATTGACTTTGGGGCTCAAGCACAACTCGATCTCAACCAGACCATCAAGACACACTTTCACAGAGCTTTTGGGGTAGATGACTTTAAGCTGTTTGAAGCAGAACTAACGCAGGCAAAAACCCTTGTCTATATCGGAGACAATGTAGGGGAGCATATCTTTGACAAGCTTCTCATCGAGATGATTACGCAGGCGTATGATATCACCGTCTACTACTTCACACGAGGCAGACCCATCATCAATGATGTCACCCTCAAAGAGGCTCAACCCCTCAGTCGTAGTGCCACACTCATCGACACAGGAGTCCCTACCCCGGGGTTTGACCTCAGCTACGCCAATAACACCTCCAAAGCCCTCTTTGAGCAATCCGATATCGTCCTCGCCAAAGGGATGGGAAACTACGAGAGCCTCTACGATGTCACCCACCGCCCCCTCTACTACCTCTTCATCGTCAAGTGTTCCGTAGTCGCCGAAGCGATTGGACATGAAGTAGGTGAACTGATCTTCTCTCGACATTAAGAGTGAAATTTCACGGAATGGATAGAAAGACCTTTCTAATTAAACTCCATATTGATTTTTTGTCTATTTTTACAAATTTTTTTGTCCTGAGTCCAATTAGTTAGAAGAAAAGCCCACCAAGAGAAGCTATATGCTAAAGCTCTCTTGGTAGAGAGTAGTGGTGCTATTTAGAGAGGATAAAGGCTTCCATATCCTCTACGATAGGCTCTAAGGTACGCTCACCGTCGATGACATGCAAGAGTGCTTTGGTGGTGTAGAATGCTTGGATCTCTGCTAGGGGATCAGTATAGATTTTCATTCTATCGAAGAAGACCTCTACGCTATCATCACTACGCTCTTCTCCTGGCTTGGCATCGGCTGCACGCCCAAGGATACGCTCTTTGGCTGTGGCTTCACTCACTCTTACCTCGATGACCGCAGCAAGCTCGATAGCATCCTCTTTGGAGACAAGCTCATCAAATGCACTCATCTGCTCGACACTCCTAGGGTATCCATCGATCAGGATCGTATCGACAGGGGCATTTTTGATCGCTGAGACGATGGTGTTGACGATGATCTCTAAGGGTACCAATGCTCCCTTGGAGATATAACTCTCGATCGTTGCTCCTAGTTCACTACCACTTGCAACCTCTTCACGAAGCATATCACCTGTAGAGTAGTGGACGATACTATTCGCATGCTTCTTAGCGATGATACTCGCATCGGTTGTCTTACCTGATCCTGGTGCTCCGATAATCAAAAATAGTTTTTTCATAGTGTTCTCCTTTTATACTGTTTGGGTTTGTCTGAGTCTAAGGCTGAGCTCTTTGAGTTGCTCAGCATCGACTGGGCTTGGGGCTTGGGTGAGCATACACTGGGCTCTTTGAGTCTTAGGGAATGCGATCACTTCACGGATACTCTGAGCACCCGTCATAAGCATAATCATACGGTCAAGACCCATCGCAAACCCACCATGTGGTGGCGCACCAAACTTTAAGGCATCAAGCAAGAATCCAAACTTCTCTTGCGCCTCCTCTTCGGAGATACCTAAGAGCTTAAAGATCTCTGCTTGCATCGCCTCTTTATGGATACGAATCGACCCACCACCTAGTTCTGTACCATTGAGGACGATATCATATGCAATCGACTCAATCTCTTCAATATCCTCATAGTCTATCGTCCCATTCTCAGAGGTCTTAGGCTGAGTGAATGGGTGGTGAAGGGCTTTGACCCGTCCATCCTCTACCTCAAACATCGGGAAGTCTACAACCCATAAGAACTCAAAAGTATCTTGAGGGATGATATCCATCAACTCTGCAAGATAGATACGGAAACGCCCCATATAGTCAAGGACAAGCTTCTTATCACCCGCACCAAAGAAGACCGCGTCCCCGACCTCAAGCTCACATCGCTCAATAATCGCCTGAATATCATCTTCACTAAAGAACTTAGTCAAGGGTCCTTTGAGTCCATCCTCTTTCATCTGGAAGTATCCTAACCCCGCAGCACCAAACTTCCGTACATACTCCTCAAATCCCTTCATCTGTCGCTTAGAGAAGATAGTGTCTCCTTGAGGGACTTTAAGGGCTTTGATACGGTTCTTCTTAGGGGTCTTGGCGATCCCTGAGAAGATCTCATTGTCACATCTCTCAAAGATATCGATCACATCAACCATCGCAAGATCATACCGCATATCGGGCTTATCTGATCCATATTTCTCCATCGCTTCGGTATGGGTGATACGGTTGAATGAGGTAGGGATCGTAAACCCACACGCAGTAAAGATATCGTTAATGAGCTTCTCTGCAACACGGATAACATCCTCTTGGTCACAGAAGCTCATCTCGACATCTATCTGAGTAAACTCTGGCTGTCTATCGGCTCTCAAGTCCTCATCACGGAAACACTTTGCAATCTGAAAATAGCGATCAAACCCACTCACCATCAAGAGCTGTTTGAAGAGCTGTGGAGATTGTGGGAGGGCATAAAACTCACCACCATGGACACGACTTGGTACGAGATAATCTCTCGCCCCTTCAGGAGTCGATTTGGTCAAGATAGGGGTCTCAACTTCTAAGAAGTCCATCGCATCAAGTGAGTTACGCGTCGCGATAGTCGCTTTGGAGCGAAGCTTGAAGATATCATAAGACTTTTGGCTTCGTAGCTCAAGGTAGCGATACTTCAGACGAATCTCCTCATTGACCTTCTCATCTCCGAGATCAAACGGCATCGGCTTAGAGCGGTTCTCGATGGTGAGGCTATCAACGACCATCTCCACCTTACCCGTCTTGAGGTTAGGGTTCTCAAGCCCTTCCCCTCTCGCACGGATCGAACCTGTCGCAAGAAGAACAAACTGATCTCTCACCTCTTCAGCAATCTTATGTGCCATGACATTATCGGTAGGATCACAGACAAGCTGTACTACTTCATCTTTATCTCTAAGGTCGATAAAAATCACCCCACCATGATCCCGACGGCTTGCTACCCAACCAGCGACGGTAACCGTCTGACCGATATGTTGTTCGTTTATATCTGCACAATAGTGTGTTCTCATTGGCTATCCTAATATATTTGATTGACGCGATTATAGCTAATTGTAGTTTAAGGGTCTGTTTTGGCTACCATAAATAGGGCAATACCCTAAATTCTTAAGCTTCTATTGGAGTGCAGATTGTATAATATTTCATTACATTTAACTGGAGAAACTTATGGAAAAAAATCCTACAGCTACCCCAAAAAGTAGCACGAAAAACTGGCAGATGATTGCGATCAACTTAACCCTCTCATTGATCTCGGTCTATCTTTTTGAGTTTTGGTTTAAAAAGGTGATGCACCTAGAAAACACCCTACAGATTAGTACCAATATCGCTGTGGCACTCTTGACCGCCATCACCTACTTCGTAGCAAAAAACTACTACATCAAAGGGGTGATGAACACCGCCAAGAAGATTGTCACACTCCTCCTACTCTCGGTAGTGATTGTTGGGTTGATGCTTCTCTCGGTGAAAACCCCCGCGGATATCATCTACCCTTTTAGTGGGGTGATCTTGGTGAGTATCGCCTTTTATATGCTCTCGCTTACCGCAGGGACACTCAACACCATCGGGATGATCGCCCTTGCACTTATCCTCGCGACCCCTATCGCTTTTTTGAAGTGGTTTCACACTATCGAGTGGGGTATGGTAGTAGAGCTAGGGCAGTTCGCACTCTTTATTATCCTCTTTTTGGGTGGGACATGGTCACATATCCGATCGGCGATTCATGGTATCCGTGGGGTCAATCCTACGGGTGTAGGCGATGAGGGTGATGGGGATGGCGATACAGGAGATGAGTAGTCACTACGACCTCATTATCATCGGAGCAGGAGCCTCAGGCTTGATCGCTGCGATCCACGCAGGACGCAGAGGTAAGCGTGTCGCCCTCCTAGAGAAGCTCCCTACCATCGCTACCAAGCTCAAAGCCACAGGAGGTGGACGCTGTAACCTCACCAATACCCTCTCCAATGAAGCTTTTATAGAAGCATTTGGGCGGGAGGGGCGATTTATGATGCCTGCACTCGAAGTGATGGATAGTAGCACGCTGCAAGCCTTTTTCCAAGAGATAGGGGTAGAGACCCACGCTCCTGATGGGTTTCGAATCTTCCCTCTGACACACAACGCCTCGACCATCATCACCGCACTCCACAACACCATCCAGCAACTCCCCATCACACTCTTCACTCATACCCCTGCCCTCAAACTCCTCTCTGATGAGGCGCGTGTCTATGGGGTGATAACTGCCACGCAGAGGCTAGAGAGTGAGGCAGTGATTATCGCTTCAGGGGGGATGGGCTACCCTAGCCTTGGATCCGAGGGAGATGGCTACCAACTAGCCCAAGCGGTGGGACACACTATCCTCCCACCACACCCTGCCATGATGCCACTCCAGACCAAAGAGCAGTGGGTCGCCAACTGTCGAGCCGACACCATCCCCAAAGTCACCCTCACGGTCGATCTCAAAAAGTACAAAAAGCTTAAAGCCACAGGCGATCTTATCTTTACCAAAACAGGAATACGCGGTCCTGTGGTACTCGACTTTTCACGCGAAATCACTCCACTGCTTGCGAAGTTTGAGGAGGTACCCCTACGCATGAATCTCACTAAAGGGATGAATGAGGAGCAGATTAGACAACACCTCAAACAACATCTCTTGGAAACCCCACACCAAAGTACACTCAGCCTACTCCAGACCCTGCTCCCCCAAGCACTCTCCCAAGCACTCTGCACTCTTGCCAATGCCTCAGCCAAACTCAGCTTTGGCAAGCTCAGTGGAGAGAGTCGCAACCGACTCATCCAGCTACTCGCCTCAACCCCCCTAACCATCACAGGGCATGATGGCTTTAAGATGGCAATGGTGACACGCGGAGGCGTGAGCCTCAAAGAGATAGACCCAAAAAGTCTAGAGAGCAAAAAAGTGAAAGGACTCTACTTCTGTGGAGAGGTGGTCAATCTGGATGGACCATGTGGAGGATACAATCTACAGTGGGCATTTGCCAGTGGCTATTTGGCAGGAGGGTATCAGGGGACTATAGCAGAGTAGAGAGCATCTACTCACACAAAAACTCCTCAATCTCTAAGAAGTGTTGCTCTATCCCCTCGAAGCTATGGCTTCCCCCCTCCTCTATGAGTAGTCGACTTTGGGGATACTTGGCAAGGGCATCATGATAATCAAGCACACTATCCCCACTCTGAAGCATCACAAAGTAGTGTTGAGGGGGAGGCTCCTGTAGACGATATGCTTCAAGCATTTTAAGGTGTGAAGGTTGCCAGCTAAAGTAGCTCTCATCATAGTAGTTTGGGGCTTCCCCTAGCTTCTCAGTGGCATAGGCTAGACTCTTGGATGAGTCAACAGCAGGGTTGATCAAAACCGCAGAGAGATTATACTTCTGTGCAAGGTAGGTCGCGTAGTAGCCTCCTAGTGAGGAGCCTATCAAGCTGACCTTCTCATAGGAGCCTATCAACTCCTCTAGCGTTGTCATCGCTAACTCAGGGACATAGGAGAGAGAGGGAGCGATAAAGGGGATGCCCCGATCACGAAAGTAGCGACGGAACTTCTCCGCTTTACCCCCCTGTCCTGAGCTTCCAAAGCCATGGATATAGAGTATCACGACTAGTAGTTAGGCTTGTGCTTTTTTATCAAAGAGTTTGAAGAGGTCAGAGAGTGTCCGCTTCATCTCACCACGATCGACTACCATATCGATCAGACCATGTTCTAGGAGAAACTCCGATCGCTGGAAACCCTCAGGGAGATCAACCCCCACAGTCTGCTTAATGACGCGTTGCCCAGCAAACCCGATCAAGGCACCAGGCTCTGCCATAATAATATCACCTAGCATCGCAAACGATGCGGAGACCCCACCCATCGTAGGGTCGGTGAGGATAGAGATAAAAGGCAATCCCTTTTGGTGAAGTCGGTTGAGTGCTGCGGAAGTCTTACTCATCTGTAGCAGTGAGTAGGTACTCTCTTGCATTCTTGCTCCTCCTGAAGCGGATACGATGATAAATCCACACGCCTTCTCAATCGCTCTATCGATAGAACGAACAATCTTTTCACCCTCAACAGAGCCAAGGCTTCCTCCCATAAAAGAGAAATCAAAGACCACAAGCTCTATAGGCTGTCCATCAATCGTACACGATCCACTCATCACAGAGGAGGTTTTACCTGTTTTGGCTTTTGCCTCTTCTAGACGCTTCTTATAGGACTTCTTATCGGTAAACTTCAAGGGATCGATAGGGGCAAGATTGGCATCAAACTCAACAAAGCTCCCCTCATCAACAATCGACGCAATACGCTTCTCCGCATTGATACGAAAGTGATGGTTACACTTAGGGCAGACATTCTGCTTGGTCTCTACCTCTTTGTAGTACATCAATGAAGTACACTTAGGACACTTTATCCACTGATTGGGTGTCTCCTGCTTTGTTCCACTCTTATTGAAAAGATTTCCAAACATCTCTAAACTCCTCTCTTGTAATTTTCACTAGCCAAGGTGAGGGGAACCCCCCCTCTTGGTTGATGCTACTTTCTTAAACTCTTGATGATCGCTTTGGCTGCATCACGCCCATCGCGTGCTGCTGTCACCACAAGGTCTGCTCCACGGTGACAGTCACCACCCGCATAGATACCCGCTTGTGTGGTCTCATAGTTTGCATCTACAATCACCCCACCCCACTTATCGGTCTCGATACCATTACTCGCAAAGAAAGGATACGCTACCGTATCAAATCCAAGTGCAAAGATAACAATATCGGCATCGATAGTATAGTTTGATCCTGCGATCTCCTCGACCTTTTGTCTACCTGAAGCATCCGCTTCACCCAACTTAGTCTTGACCATCTCCACAGCGATAATATCACCCGCATCATTGGTAATCAACTTCTTAGGAGCAACATGGAACTCAAACTCTACCCCCTCCTCTTTGGCATTGATATACTCTTTACGACTCCCTGGCATATTGTGTGCATCGCGTCGATAGAGACACTTTACTGATTTGGCTTTCTCTCTGAGTGCAGTACGCACACAGTCCATCGCGGTATCTCCACCACCGATGACCACCACGCGTTTCTCTTTGACTTCGACATTATGCGTGCGTGGCTCTTCAAAGAGTTTTTTCTGGATATCCACCAAGAACTCCATTGCCAAGTAGGCATTGCTCGCCTCATCTCCATCAAGACCAGACTTACGTCCTTTGACCGCACCCAAGCCCAAGAATACCGCGTCAAACTCTTCACTCAACGCCTCAAAGCTCTTATCTTTACCAATCTCAACCTCTTGATGAAAGATTGCACCCGCATCTTCGAGGAGTTTCACTCGGCGTGCTACGACATGCTTATCAAGCTTGAACCCTGGGATACCATAGCTCAAGAGTCCCCCTGCACGAGACTGCTTATCAAAGATCTCTACATCCACTCCCTCTCTTAGGAGAAAAGTAGCCGCAGAGAGCCCCGCAGGTCCCGCACCAATAATCGCTACTTTTTTACCAATCTTCTGGGTAGCAAACTGTGGCTTAAGCCCCTTTTTGAACCCCTCTTCACTGACAAATGTCTCTACAGAACCAATGGTAATAGCTCCATGTCCATCGTTGAGTGTACATGAACCTTCACAGAGTCTATCGTGTGGACAGATACGCCCCATCACCTCAGGGAATGGAGAGGTCTCATTGGAGAGGTTAAAGGCAAACTCAAGATCTTTGCTCGCTGTGGCTTTGAGCCAGTGGGGGATAAGGTTGTGGAGAGGACATCCGTTGTGACAGTAGGGATCACCACACTGGATACAACGATCAGACTGTTCTCCTGCTTTAGAGCTTTTAAAGACCTCATAGATCTCATCAAAATCTTTGTTTCGCTCTACCACATCTCTCTTTTTTGCGTCAATACGCTCTAAATCAAAAAATCTTAACATATTATTCTCCCTCCTCTATCTTCAACGGACCCTTCATATCTTTAGGTCTTACCATCCAGAAGTTTCTAATCTCTACTCTAAAGTTATCAAGAATCTCTTTTGCAATACTACTTTTTGTCTCTTTATAGTAGTCGTTTAAGAGTTTTTTGAGATAGTATCGTTCGATATCTGTATCTTCTGTATCGATGCGTCGTGCCTCAACCAACTCTTGGTTGATATTCTCTACAAATTCATGCTCTACATCATAGACAAAGGCAACCCCACCTGTCATACCTGCACCGAAGTTGACCCCCGTCTTACCAAGGATGACGACTGCACCCCCAGTCATATACTCACAAGGGTGATCTCCTGTCCCCTCAACAATCGCAATCGCTCCAGAGTTACGCACCCCAAAACGCTCACCTACTTGACCATTGATATAGAGTTTCCCTCCTGTCGCACCATAGAGGCAGGTGTTTCCGCCTAGTGAGAAGTTAGAGCCGTTTTTATCTGCGGTGATAATAATGCGTCCACCACTCATCCCCTTACCGATATAGTCGTTTCCTGCTCCATTGACATAGATATTGACCCCATGACTCAAGAAGGCACCGAGTGATTGACCTGCTGTCCCCTCAAGCTTGATACAGACCGCACCATCAGGCAGTCCCTTATCCCCATAATACTTCGCAATCTCACCAGAGATACGCGTACCGAAGCTTCGGTTAAGGTTGGTAATCTTCTTCTCGATGACGATAGACTCTTTAGGATTCTTAATCACTGGCATTATCGCTTCGATGATCTCTTTTTCATACTCATTTTGATCGTACGGCTCATTGGAAGCGACCTGACAGGTGTTATCCCCATCGAGTTTGTAGAGGAGATTTTCAAAAGAGAACTTCTTGGCAAACGCATCATCAATGACATCCAATAGATCATTGCGTCCGACAATCTCTTCCAAGGAAGTGTATCCGAGTGATGCAAGGATCTCTCGTACATCTTCAGCAAGTAGGGTAAAGTAGTTAATAACCCGTTCTACCGATCCCTCATAGTGATCACGAAGCTTCTCCTCTTGAGTTGCGATACCTACAGAACAGCGATTGAGGTGACAGATACGCAAGATCTTACACCCAATCACCGTCAAGGCACCCGTACCAAAAGCGTAGGACTCCGCTCCAAAGATTGCCGCTTTGACAACATCAAGACCTGTCTTGAGTCCACCATCTGTCTCTAGCTCCACTTGTCCTCTTAGGTTGTTGGCTTTGAGTGCATTGTGGGCTTCGATCAATCCAAGCTCCCAAGGGTTACCTGCAAACTTGATAGAGCCTATCGGTGCCGCACCTGTACCACCATCCGCACCGGAGATGATAATCTTATCTGCATACGCCTTGGCAACACCCGCTGCAATTGTTCCTACTCCCGCAGTTGAGACCAATTTGACAGCGATCTTCGCCTCAGGGTTGATCTGCTTGAGGTCAAAGATGAGCTGAGCAAGATCTTCGATCGAGTAGATATCGTGGTGGGGTGGTGGTGAGATCAGTGTCACCCCTGGCATCGTATGACGCAGGCGTGCAATGAGTGGGCTGACCTTATGACCAGGGAGCTGTCCACCTTCACCAGGTTTTGCCCCTTGTGCGACCTTAATCTGAAGCTCTTTAGCCGAACGGAGATACTCAGGTGTCACACCAAAACGCCCTGAAGCGATCTGCTTGATCTGAGAGTTTTTGATCGTACCAAAGCGTACTTCATCCTCTCCACCCTCACCTGAGTTACTCATACCACCGATGGTATTCATCGCCTCAGCAAGACACTCATGAGCTTCAGGAGAGATAGACCCTAGACTCATTGCAGCCGTAGAGAAGCGTTTGAAGATAGCACTGAGTGGCTCAACTGCATCGAGACTAATCGCTTCTCTATCACTCTTAAGGACAAAGAAGTCACGGATAAACTTCTTATCTCTGTCGTTGACTAGGGATTTGAGTTTGTCAAAGTCTGACCTCTTCCCTGACTTGGAGAGTGCATGGATCGCATGGACTGTCGCAGGAGAGTAGTCGTGAAACTCTTGCCCAGAGAGGTACTTGTAGAACCCACCGATATTGAGTGGAAAGATACGGTTGGCGGTCTCTTGTGCGTATGCCATCTCATGAGCTTTAGTGATACGCGCTTCGATATCCTCATAGGTGAGTCCTGAGAGCAACGCATGTGCATCAGTAAAACACGACTCAACAATCTCATGGCTCAATCCAATCACATCAAAGAGCTTTGAGTTACGATAGCTTGAGATCGTTGCGATACCCATCTTAGACATAATCTTCAAGAGTCCAGAGTTGATAGACTTACGGACTTTTTTGAGGGTTGGTGCGAGATTGACATTGGCATCTTTACGGTGTTCGATCATTGCAACTGTTTGGTAGAGCATATGGGGGTAGATCGCTGAGACACCAAAGGCAAGCATCGACGCTGCCATGTGGGAGTCATAGACCTCACCTGTCGCTGCAATAATACTCACCAAGTGTCGCTCACCCGCCTCAAGTAGGGCTTGGTTGAGACGACCCACGACCATCAACATCGGCATCACTTTGGTTGTCGCATCCAACGCTCTATCATCAAGCACTACGGTACGAACACCCTCTTGTTTCACATCTTCGATAATGGTATCAACCAGTCTCATAAGACTCGCTTTAAGATCCTGCTCAAAAGTGGTCTGGTAGGTACGAGTTTTATAGCATGCATCAAAACGAGGATCCTTCTCATCCCCAAACGCTTTGAGTAGCTCTAACTTCTCTAAAGACAAGATAGGAGAGACGGTCTTGAGGCGTTTGGCATGTTCAGCATCATCACTTAAGATATTGCGAATCTCACCAAATCCTGTGTTAAGACTCATGACCACCTTCTCACGAATCGGGTCGATAGGAGGGTTGGTCACCTGTGCAAACTTCTGCTTGAAGAAGTCTGAGAAGTTACGCTGCTTGGTAGAGAAGGCAGCAAGTGGGCTATCATCTCCCATAGAAGCTGTCGCCTCTTTCCCCTCTTTGACCATTGGTTCAAAGACCTGCTCAATCACCTCAAGGGTGATATTGAAGAAACGCTGTTTTGCCTCCATCTGCTTCTTCTCTGGGATATCGACATTGGAGAAAGGGTCATCCATATGCTCTTGGAGGTAGACCATATTCTCATTGAGCCACTTATCATAAGGCTCCATAGTTTTAAGGTAGTCATTGATATCCTCATTTTTGAGGACTTTACCATACTTCAAATCCACACCCATCATCTCACCAGACTGAAGTCGTCCACGCTCTAAGATCTTCTCTTCTGGAGTCTCTAGCACCCCATACTCAGAGGAGATGAGCAGACGATTATCGGTGGTGATGATATACTTCGCGGGTCTTAGACCATTTCTATCGAGTACACACCCAATATAACGCCCATCAGTCATACTCACCGCAGCAGGACCATCCCATGGCTCAAAACTGGTACTGACATACTCATAGAAGGCTCTGAGCTTCGCATCCATATGGGGTGCATTTTGCCATGGTGCAGGGAGGATAGAGCGAGCAGATTTGAAGAAGTCCATTCCATTAATACGCAAAAACTCAAAGAAGTTATCAAGACTTGCAGAGTCACTCATCTGTGACTGGATAATCGGTACAAGCTTCTTCATCTCCTCTTCAGAGAAGACCTCACTCTCTAGTGCCTCTAGCTTCGCAGCGACATTAAATCTATTGGCAGTAACGGAGTTGATCTCCCCATTGTGTGCAATCGTTCTAAAGGGCTGTGCCAATCGCCACTCAGGGAGGGTATTGGTAGAGAATCTCTGATGAAAAAGACAAAAAGAGATCTCAAAATCTCTATTGCCCAAATCTTGATAGAACTCTTTGATGTGTGTTGGCATCACCAACCCTTTGTAGGAGACTACAGAGGTTGAAAATGAGGGGATATAGAAATTTCTATCAGAGATTTTTGCTTCAATCTCTTTGCGTGAGAGGTAAACTAACGCATCAAATCGTCTCGCACCCATCAACGAAGAGGGAGCTACAAAGACCTGCTTAATCATTGGAAGGGACGCGAGTGCTTGCTCTCCAAGTGCGGAAGTATTGACAGGAACGGTACGCGTATAAATGACTTTGAGATCATTCCCTTCACACACCTCTTCAATGGTAGTGAAATCCTCTTCATTTTTAGAGAATACCATAGCGACTGCATAGAGATCAGGAAGGGTGACACCCCCCTTTTTTGCAACCTTTCCAAAAAACTTTTTAGGGATAGAGAGAAGGAGTCCAGAACCATCTCCTGTCTTTCCATCTGCCGCAACTGCTCCTCTATGCATCATACGCGAAAGGGATGTTACCGCATCTTCCAAATTTCTGTGTGAAGGAGTATTGTCGATGGAAGCGAGTAGTCCAAATCCACAATTATCCTTAAACGAGGTAAATAAATCTCTCATAAGCCAACCTTTAGTTTAATTTCGCTAGGGTTATCCCCCATATAGATAGGGAATATTATACTCAAAGGGGGGTTAAAGGTTGATGAAAGGATTCATACTTGCCCTGCGTAAAGCACGAAACGAGGACTCAGTTGTTACACTCCTGACGCGTAATGAGCGGAGAGTTTATTACCGCTTTTTTGGAGCTAGACACTCCATCTTACAATTTGGACATCTCATCGATTTTGAGGTGGAGGGGGAGGACTCCTCTTTTTTGCCACGACTACGCGGACTCTCTCACATCGGATTTCCATGGCTTTTTGAGCCCAATAGACTCCTCTTGTGGCACAACTTTGTCGCCCTCTTTGAACCCCATCTTAAAGAGGCTTCTACCATCGATAGCTTCTACTATACCCTCCTCCTTGAAGCAGCCCAAAAGTGGGACAAACAGAACCCCAAACGACTCATCTGTGAGAGCTATCTCAAGCTACTAAGCCATGAAGGAAGACTCCACCAAGTCGATAGTTGCTACATCTGTGAAACCCCTATCTATAAAGAGGTTGCCCTGATGCAGGCGTTTATCCCTGCTCATCCAGCCTGCCTCTATGCCACTACACTCCCCACCACCAAGATAGTGGCGTTCTTCGAGACACAGAGTACTGCACACTTAGAAGATCATGAGGTGGAGTACCTCTTTACACTTGTGATGCGTGGATTTTAAGTCTGCTATCTTATACTTCGCTAAAAAGTAATCTAATGTACCCTAGCAAAAAAACACGACTCTATATCTCTGATCTCCTCCCTGACCCTGCACTCAGCTACCCAAGCTACTACACCCTTAGCCCCAGTATGCACAACAATGAGATACTCCAAAGCACCATTGTGGCACTCCACAGCTTTGAACTCTCCTACTACACCACCCCAAAAGGGTTTGAGGATATCTTTGCGATGCTAGAGAGTGGAGGGTTTCCGCTCTACAAAGAACACTATATTGTAGGCTATTTTGGTGGCAAGCTGATGGTCTTAGAGCCTAATGGCTGGCGGGGAATGCCTGCTACAAAAGAGCTTTTTACCCTAGAGAACTGGTTAGTCTTTTAATTAAGACTAATTTTATCTTATTTAGTTATACTGTCAACTAATCTTAGGTAGCGGTAGACTTTAACTTTTTATTCTTCCTCCTTTTTTAGAAAGTCTTTATGTTCAACTACCCCAACTAAACATAAGCATTCCCTTTTATACTTATCGCTACCTAAGATGAACTCTCCCTAAACAAACCAAAAGCGACTATAACACCCATCCAATGCTAACTCCAAAAGACCAACCCCTGGTAACGCTTGTCGTAGTCTACCCGATTCAATCAACTCAAAACGAAGCCTTAGATGGTCTGGATTGGGTAGTATCGTTTTGGGGAGTGCCACCTCTATCATCTCCCCCACCGCGATAGTGACCTCTGAGTCTATCGCACACCCTTCAAGTGGCAACTCAATGACCTCCCCAGAGTCCACAAAGATTAGACGCAACACCCCCTCACACAGCGTAGCAATCTCCCCCTCAAACGCAAGGTAGACCTCCGTAGCATTCTGCCCAAAGCGTATCGTATGGAGTGGTCCACGCACCCGATCCATCGTAGAGAAGAGGCGTGACTCATCGATGGTACCACACCCCATCCACTCAAAGTAAGAGCTCTGTTTACCATCGATCTTAGGATGTATCTCCCCCACTGGCTCAACCACGGCAGAGGCTACCGTAGTCGTCTGGATAATCGGCTGATAGAGTACCGCAGGAACCCTACACTCCAAAAGCTGATAGACCCTAATAAGATGCTCCCGAAAAAGCTGGTCAAACTCTTGGGCAAAGTCACTGCTATGGTCATCCCCATACCACCAGAACCAGTCACTACACTCTGCAGCCAATAGATGGTGTCTCACCTCCTCTAACAGATGAGGCGTGAGGGGTCGATCGATCCTTTGAAATGTGCGTTGAGTCTCAAAGATCAACTCCCATGCACGGTTCTTCTCTGGGTGTCCTGACCAAGTGGAGAAGTCCCCCCCGATCCAACTACCCGCAGAGAGCTGAGTAAGTGGAAGTGTCTGCGCTATCGTAATCTCATCGAGTCTAAGTGTCTGACACCACGGCAGTTGCTCCAAGGCACGATAGAGTGTACGAAAGAATGGGGTGGCATTCTGCTCATAGTACTCCCACGCATTCTCCCCATCTAAGATCACAAAGAGGGTCTGATCCTTTCCACTACCGCTAAGAGTGGTCAACTCTTGGATAAAGGAGTCTACCGCCTCCCCTGTAGGCTTAAAGCGATAGTCAAATCCAAACAAGTCACTGATACGGTGGTCTCTAAAGTAGAGTTTGAGCCCTTCAAACTGATAGGGGTGATAGAGCTTGTGACGCGTATCCTCTCCTAGAGAGCCAAAGAGTATCGCCTCATCAGTAGCGATCCACTCTATTCCCATCTCTCGGTAAATCGCAACACTCGCCTCATCGACCGCCCCCTCCGCAGGCCACATCCCTTTGGGCTTGACACCAAAAGTCTCTTCATAGAGTAGAATCGCTCGCTTCACCTGCTCTTTGGCATCTGCTTCCAAGGCAAAGGTATTGGAGGGGATGGCTGTTTGGGTATTGGCATTGACCGCATTGTGCATATTGAGTAGGAGCGGGAGGATGGGGTGGTTATAGGGGGTGGTGGTAAGACTGATACGCTCCAACTTCAACAACGAAGCATAAAAAGGGAGTATCGTAGCGACAAAGTCCGTAAGCAGTGTGAGTAGCTCTCTCTTATCCTCGGCACTATAGCCTGACTGCTTGGCAATCAAACGCATAATCAGTGGCTTCTGTGTACGCAAGAACCCTCCACACCACGCCAAGAGGAAGAGTACCTCAAGTTCGATAATCTCCTCTGTAGTGAGTGCCTCTTTTGCATAGAGTAGGCTATAGCGTGCAGAGGGCTTGACCATCATCTCATAGTTGGAGGAGCGACAGATCTTAATCAACCATTGACGCTCATGGGGAGTAAGAGAGGCGGGATCTTGTGCGTAGAGCTGAAGAAAGTAGTCATACTTGAGTGGCTCACAGTAGAGCTTGAGCTGTTCGATGAGTGGGGCAGTGAGGTTGAAAGTAGCTTTGAGGGTAGGAAACTGTGAGAGATTCCACGGCATATCATAGTAGTCTTTAATCGCATGTAAAAAGACCCATGGCATCTGCATCACCCCCTGACTATCACGGTAGTCAGGCTGATGCATATGCCACAAAAAACCCAATCCCAAAGGATTTTGTCTCATCTTATGCGTCTGCCCACGCTGTGATTTTTTGGGTATAGTGTGCCAGGATCTCTTGCCCCTTGGACTCATCGACCGCTTGAATATAGAGATTGAGATGCTCATGGTACTGATCGGGGATCATCAAGATCCAATCATTCTCATCTAACCATATCTTCACCCCATCCTCAGAACTACTTCGTTTCCCTTTGGCATCTTCGAGGAACTTACGCATCATCTTCCCTTTGAGCGCTTGAACACACGCAATCTGTGTCTGATGGTAGTAGAAGCTTGGCATCTCTTTGAGTAGCTCAGAGAGTTTAACATCATGGCTAATGGTCATCTCAAGGATCTTCACCGTTGCATACATTGAGTCACGATAGAGAGAAAACTCTGTAAAGGCAAAGTTACCATCGACTGTGGCGATCAGATCATACGCCTGCATCTCCTCAGCTTTGAAGTTACCATACTTACCATACTCAATATCAAGATGCTCAAACTTCACAATATCAGGAGCCCAACTCGGCAAGAAGATACGCTTTCTCCCCTCTTTTTTTGCCTCAAGGTTCATCAAGGAGAGTACCATCAAGAGAGCATCTTGCATACTAAAGAGCATCCCCTTATCACAAATGATATCAAGACGCTGTCCATAGGGGTAGATCAAAAACCCTGCATCAAGCTCTAAACTTTTGACGATATTACACATATCTTTGAGTGAGTTTTTATAGAGACTTTTGAAGTTGGCTAGATGGTGGGCATCATGATAGTTATTGAGAATAAGGTTTTCAATATGTAGATCATTGAGCATATAGGGAAGGACTTCACACGCGGTACCATGCATCATATCTACAGCGATACGACACCCTGTACAGCTAAAGAATCGACTCTTAAAGCTCTTCTCCATCGCTTTTTTATAGGCGACACACTCATCGATACGCTCAGACTCGATCACCCTCCCAATACTACTAAACTCAACGCGTCTAAAGGTCTCTTTGAAGTAGGACTTCTCTATCTTCTTGGAGAGTTCACTCCCAATACGCAACGCATCTCCATTGTAGAAGGTGATAACCGTACTTGCCGTATCATCTCGCACCTGTCGAAAGTAGACCGCACCACTATACCCCTCACTACTCTGTGCTAGATTAAACCGCATCACCGAAGAGGGGATACTTTTGAGGTCGATGACATTGACCCCCGCAGAGAGCATCCCACCGACAAATGCCCGCTTGAGCATACGCGAACTCTTGTGGTGATCTCTCCCAATAAGGACCGTAGCCCCTACGGGAAGCTGTGACCCAAATGCCTCTGCCATCTTCGCAGACATCTCACAGGTGAGTTCGACATTGGACTGCCCTGTGACACTGCCATTCTCAAAAATCGAGTTTTTATACTTGTTTCCTAAGATCAAGTTAGAGCTTACGATAGAGGCGGGTTCGATCTGCTTATTGGGCCAGATGGTAACATCCTTATCCACCGTGACAAGCTCCCCAATCTCACACCCCTCAGCAAGGATAATCCCCGCAGTGATTTTACTATTTTTACCAATAGTGTTGTCATTACAGATCACCGCATTATCGATAATACTCCCCTTACCGATGGTGACATCACTCCAAATGACGGAGTTGCTCACTTTGCTATCTTGTCCTATGCTCACCCCATCTGCGATGACGACATTTTTGAGCTTGGTACGAGGGGCAATACTCACCTCATGCCCTAGTAGTACCTTCCCAATAATCTCTACCCCATCAGCTAACACATAGGGAGTCTCACTATAGAGTACCCCATCAGGGTAGACCACTTTATGGAAGGGCAACATAAAGTCTACACGCCCACTCATAATATCCTCATGGACTTCACGGTAGCTATCGGGATTACCCACATCACGCCAGTACCCTTGGGCATTGCCTGCGATCAACTCAATCCCCTCCTTCATCAAGAGCGGAAAGAGATCTTTGGCAAAGTCGAAGTTCTTTCGACTAGGGATATACTCCAAGATTTCAGGCTCAATGATATAGATACCTGTATTGATCGTATCACTAAAGACCTCTCCCCAACTCGGCTTCTCCAAAAACTTCTCAATCTTTCCAGACTCATTGGCGATCACCACCCCAAACTCTAGGGGGTTCTCTACTGAAGTTAGCGTAATAGAGAGCTTGGCATTTTTGGCTTGGTGGTAGTCAAAGATCTTTTGGAAATCAAAATCGGTTACCAGATCACCACTAATAATAATAAAGTTCTCATCGCCAATATACTCCTCTGCAAGCTTGACCGCACCTGCTGTACCATAGTCATCATCAGGAATCACATAGGTGATCTTCATCCCAAAATCACTGCCATCTCCAAAGTAGTCTTGAATCACCTCTGGCTTAAAGTAGAGCAATACAATAAACTCCGTAATACCTAAGCGTTTGAGCATCTGCATAGTATTTTCCATCATGGGACAGTTCATCACGGGTAACATCGGTTTGGGTCTTGAGTTGGTTAGGGGCTGAATTCGGGTACCAAATCCTCCTGCCATTACGACTGCTTTCATCTATAACTCCTTCTCATTTCACTTATCGTCACACTACAAAACAAGTAGTGCATTGTAGGAGTCAAACGGGGATGCAACCAGCTCAAGACTCTCCTCATAGTACCAAGTTGTACCATCGATACAGTACCCAAACTCATACGATTGCCTATTGGGGAGTTTTCTACGGAGATAGAACTCCCCTGACTTCTTTTTACGCATCGGCTCACGCTCCCACCCACTCCACTCACCACTCAGCTCTACGCTACTACCGATCTCTTTGGGTAGCGTGAAGGTCACCCATGATTTTGTTCCTGCTTTTTTTATCTTTACCATTTTTATCTATTCCTTTCGTTTTATTAATCTAATAGTGCGACCACATCGCGTAGCTCTTGGGGTAACACATAGGTGTTCCCTGCCACCTCGTTGATGGAGAGCATCCTAAAGGCACCGCCATTATACCCCACCATCGCACAACACTGCGTCCCCTCTAGCAAAGCATCGACCGCTTCAATAACAAAACGAAATGCCATCATCCGATCGCGTACAGAGGGGTTTCCTCCTCTTTGAATATGCCCAAGGATACTTACCCGTGTCTCCAATCCTATCGTCTCTTGTATCCACTGGTGAACTTTACGCGTCTGGTGACTCCCCTCAGAGACGACTGCAAGGACATAGCTTCGCCCCTGCTCGACCTCTTGGCGTAGGCGTTTGCCTTCGCGTTCAAACGGAAACGCCATCTCAGGGACAACACACACCTCTGCACCACTCACCATCGCAGAGACGATTGCCAAGTAGCCACAGTTACGCCCCATCACCTCCACCAAAAATGCCCGATTGAAGGAGGAGGCAGTATCACGAATCTTATCGATCGCATCACGAATGACATTGAGTGCGGTATCAACACCCAAGCAGTACTCTGTCCCGTAGATATCGTTGTCTATCGTCGAGGGAATCCCCACAAAACCCAGATCAAACTCAGAACTAAACTGCTCCATCCCACGAAAAGAGCCATCTCCACCTAAGACTACCAACCCTGTAATCCCATGCCCTTTGAGATTATCATAAGCGATCTTACGGTAGCGATACTCCAAAAAACGCTTCGAGCGTGAGGAGCGGATAATCGTCCCGCCAAGGTGGACAATCCCCGCAACATCTCGGTGGAGGGCTTTTTTGATCTTATTGTCGATGAGTCCCTCAAACCCCTCATAGATAAGGTAAGGCTCCTCCCCCATCTTATAGACATAATCCACAAACTTCTTAATCGCAGGGTTCATCCCTGCCGCGTCACCACCAGAAGAGAGAATTGCCAGTGCCACTACACTGCCCCCATAACCCGATTGTACATCAAGGCATAGTACTCATCTGCCATACGATCTGAATCAAACGCAGGAATCACATCACCCATCGCACGCTTCATTATCTCTCTCCAGCGGTCTGGTTCGTTGTAGTAGATAGGGATAATCTTCTCTTCGAGTATCTCCATCAGGTGTTGATTATCCAAGCGATCCATCTGCTCATCTGAGAGGTTATCATCGAGTGGTGGCAGCGTAAAGGCATTGATCCCCTCTTGGACAAACTCAGGGTGCCACCCATCGGCTACAGAGAGGTGTATCGAGCCATTCATACTCGCAGTCATCCCACTCGTACCACTCGCTTCGCGTGAGATGCGTGGGGTATTGAGCCAGACATCACTCCCCTTCTTGAGCATAAAAGAGAGTTCCAGTTCATACCCGACCAACACTGCCATACGATCATACGACTGGCTGATGTGTACTAGTTCATTAAAGGCATTGACCGCATTGACATCAAAGGGGTAGGGCTTACCTGCCCAGATGACCTGTATAGGCTTATCTGAACGGGTAATCAACGCCTCAAACCGCTCAAAGTCCTGCTTGAGGAGTCCAGGGCGTTTATACTCCGCAAAGCGTCTCGCCCAGACCACGGTCAAGATATCAGGATCAAACATCTTACCCGTCTGATCTGCTACGATATCAAAGAGTCGTCGTTTGAGATGTTTTTTGCGTTCGATGAAGGCTCCATCGTCACACTCTGCCAAGGCACGAATCAACCCCTTATCCATCCAGAAGCGATGGTTTTGGGCATTGGTGATATAGATAATCTCCGATTTTCCCTCGGTATCCCTCCACATACGGTTGGCAACCTCCCCATGAAAACGAGAGACCCCATTGGCGATCTTGACACTGCGTAATGCCCCTACCGTAAGATTGAAGTTCTCACCCTCCATCATCATAATCTGACGCACCTCATCGAGTCCAAGACCATTAAAAAATCCAAACTTATGGAGTTCATAGATATTATGCTCTTCATTCCCCGCCGCTTCTGGAGTATGCGTCGTGAAGACCACCCGTTTTTTGACCTCCTCCATCGAACCATACTTTGCATAGAGTTCATAGACCAGCGGGAGGGCATGCCCCTCATTCATATGGTAGATATCGGTTTTACGGTTGATCTGTTCGAGTACCTTTGCCCCACCAATCCCTAGCACAATCTCTTGGGAGATACGGGTCTCCTCATTGGCATCATAGAGCTTATGGGTGATGGTGCGTGCGAGGAAATCATTCTCTTGGATATCAGTAGAGAGCAAGATAAGCGGTGCAGAGTGGAAGATATCACTAGGGAGTAAAAACGCCTTCACCCACACCTCTTTGCCATGAATCATCACAGAGACTTTGATATTCATATCGACAAGGAAGTGGTACTCTTTGCGAATAAACTCAGGCTTCAAGCTCCGATCGGCATGGCGTGTCTGATCGTAGTAACCATAACTCCACAACACCCCCACACCAAGCATATTTTGACGGAGATCATAGGCACTTCGCATATGTGATCCCGCTAAAAACCCCAATCCTCCTGAGTAGATCTTAAGTGCTTGATGGATCGCAAACTCCATCGAAAAATAGGCGATACTCTTACCATATTTTGGATTGATATCATAGTTGTGTAGTCGCATCTGATTACTCCTTCTATCCCTTTTCCTTAGTTTACTCTATTTTTACTTTGGAAACTCCCTAGGGTCGCAACTGCTTTGCCCCTGCCAACCCTGCATTGGTGAGTTGACTCGTAACGATCTTCACACCTTGCTGTGTCGAGGGGAGGAGTCGTTGGGGAAGTGCGTTGCGTATCTGCTCTACAAGGTATCCATTCGCTTCAATCACCCCACCTCCAAGAACAAGATAGTGTGGATTTGCCAAGGTTAGCAGTGTCACCACCGCGTGAAGGAGTGCCGACTCAAACTGGGCTACAAGAGGAGTGTCTTGGGCTTTGAGCTGTTGCAGTGTCGGGAGAGTATCGAGAGAATCTCCCCCCTGCTCATAGGCAAGCCACCGCTCCAGAGCCGAGCCAGAGGCAAACAGTTCCAAGCAGTCGTGTTTGCCACAGCCACACACAAAGGGGGCTTTGCGGTAGGGGATATGCCCAATCTCAAAGGCTTGATTGTGCCAACCACGAAGGAGTCGCCCCCCCTCTATGACCGCTGCTCCTAAGCCTGTCCCCACCCAGAGGGTTGCGATAGACGCACACTTCCAATACGCTGACTCTGCCCGTACCACACAGTTGAGATCATTGTCTATTGCGATACGCACCCCATAGCGTGAGGCAAAGTAGGCTACAATCTTAGGATGACTCACAGTGATATTGGGAGCAGAGAGTATCTCTCCTTCATAGATCTGCCCTGCAAAAGCGATACCCACAAAAGTGATCGCGGGGTAGCGTCTAAGATAACACTCAATAAACAAAACAAGATCCTGACCACGACTTGAACAGACCTCCGCAGTGATCACCTCCCCATCGTGGAGTTCACTGCGGAGGTGTGTCCCACCCATATCGATAAAGAGGTGCATCCTTAGAGTACCTCTCGTAGGAGTCTGGCACTCTCCTCTGGACTCACGGTATTGACCATCATCCCCGTACTCACCTCAAAGCCACCATGTCGTGCCATACGGGGGCGTATCTGAAGGCTAAAGCGACTACTCTGAGCCAACCCATCAAAAAACGCCTCACTCTGAGCCACCTTTTGGAGTGGTGGTACTGCAATGGAGAGATTGAGATCAAAACACCCAAGTATCTGACGCATCCCCCTCAAAAGGCGTTGCATCACCGTAGCGAGTCGCTGGAGGGAGGTGGGTGTAAACGCCTCTAGCCCACCAGACTCCTCCACGACACAGAGCATCACCTCAAAAGGATAGGCACTCGCATAGGGACACCAGACGACAAATTCCCCCTCTACCATCACCAACCGCTCTTGGGCTTGGATCTCTTGGTCGACGATATCAGCTAACAAGGCTCGCTGATGGGTCTGGTAGTAGGTATGCTGTCGCTGATAGTAGGCGACTAGAGCAGTGGGGATAATGGGGAGTCCAATAAGCTGAGTATGGGAGTGGTCTTGTGTCGCTCCCGCCTCAACCCCTTGGTTTTTAAAGAGACTAATCGAGACAATCCGAACATCCCTACGAAGATCTTGGATCCGCTTCTGAAGGGTACTGAGCCAATCCACAAAGGTCTCAAGAGACCACTCATCCATCTGCGTGAGATGCTTGGGAGTATCGATAATTACCTCATGGGCACCAAACCCTGTATAACGATGATAGAGTCCCTCCTCCTGATGCTCCAGTGCCACTTCAATCGCAACAGCTTTATAGAGATTTGGGACGACACGCGTCGACCAACCGATAGTGTTTGGGAGGCTACCCTCTGGGCGAATGGCATCGATCTCCTCACGGGTCATCGACTCATTACCTTCACAAAATGGACAACACCCCGCACTGGCTCTCTCACGCTCCCATGCCAGTCGTGTGGGGCGTTTGAGTCGCTCAGGTGCGAGTATCACATAGCTATCTTCTAGAGGATTGTAGCGGATCTCAGACATCACTAACCTCCAGACTCCCCATCAGATGTAACCGCTCTTCAAACGGTACCACCAGTACAAATCCCACCCCTTGGATGGTCAGATCAAATCCCTTTTCACTCTGTGAGAGTGTCTCAATAGGCGTAAAGAGGAGCCTAAACTTCTGGGAGAGGGTCAAGGTGATCTGCCTCTTCAGGTAGCCATCGTAGAGTACCACCTGCGCTATCGCCTCTAACTCCCCTCCTCGTCCTAGGGGCTGTTGGTTGATCCGCAACGCCTCATAGGAGGCGAAGTGTAGGTTGAGTTCCAAGGCATAGTGAAGCCTCTGTGGGGCTGTTGTCTCCAACCCAATGACAAACTCAAACCCACGCTGATGGGGTTGGTAGGATTTGTGCAGGGTGGTGGGGTGGGTACCTGAGTGGTAGATCCCCCCCTCCCGCTCAAACACAATCTCCTCTGCTGTGGTAGTACATCTAAAGGGTTGATTGGCAAAGTCCCCATACTCGGAAAAATCACAACGATACAACGACCCAACATCTATCTCTTCATCGGTAATATGGTCGATAAAGGAGTTTTTGAGGTACCAGTCGTAGTAGAGTGCCTCTCGCATCCCCTCTTCGAGTGCTACCACAGAGGTGTGAATCGTATCGATCCCCTCACCCTCTGAGGGTGCGTTCTCTTCTGTTGGCTCTTGGGGGGTGGTGAGGGCTTGGTGGTAGAGTTCTTTACGTCGGGTAAGGGTATTTTGCCAGTTGAACCCACACGACAAATGGTCAAACTCCACAAGCTGTCCACCACACGCCCCATCAAAACGAAACAGAAGCTCTGAGCTCAGCACTTTGATCTTGGGGTGACCATCCATCTCGTTGTCATCCTCCACAACCAACGCCTCTCCGCCATAGCGTACCACCTCCGCCTCAATCAAAAAACGGTAGGCATTGTCTCGTAGGTTTGGCAGGTAGAGTCCTCCAAAAACCCCATGCCACAACGCATCATTGGTCTGGAGCCTATAGAGGTGTTGGTCAAACGCCTCAGAGCCTATCTCACTGCGTACCTTGGATAGCTCTAACATACGCTTGTGGAGACGATTGCTCTCGGGGTACTTCACAAAGAAGTTTTTCCAAGTCGCTCCTTTGAGAAATCGCATCCCCTCCACCCCAACACCTGCCGACTCCATCTCTGTGCGTAGTCTCTTAAAGCTCTGGGCATCCTCAACACACAGACTCCACTCCCCCATCTCCTCATAGGAGAGGTTTGGCAGATAGGCGATACCCCGTGGCATTGCTGAGGCAAAGTAGTCACGATAGTGCATCGTCTCGATCTGCTCATCGGCTATCACTGCCTCGACAAACTCCCGCAACCACCCCTGTTCATAGACCCACTCAAAGGTATTAGGCCACATCCCAAACTTCTCCGCATCGTCGAAGATAATGGCACACCCTCCCTCGTGGGTACCATAGGACTTGATCGCCTCCAACGCACGCACCACAGGCGAAAAGGGCAACGCATAGCGGAGCGTCTGACTGATAGGGAAGAGTCCCAAGCGATCCCCCCCCTCCTCTGTCATATAGTAGCCATCGAGTTGCTCAGGCTTAAAGCCATTGGCACTAAAGTGGTAGTCATCGATCACGGTATACTTAACTCCCGAGGCGACAAGATCAGGGATGAGGCTCGACTCCCACACCCGCTCAGTCAGCCAGAGTCCTTGTGGGGTCTGCTCAAAGTCTGAGGCGATCTGTTGCTTGAGTCGTGCGATCTGAGCTACACGGTCGTGTGAGGGGATCGTCGCAAGGATAGGCTCATAGTACCCCGCAACAAACAGCTCGATACTCCCCCGCTTTGCCAAGGCGACTATGGTATCAAAGAGTCTAGGGTAATACTGGGCGATCTGCTCCATCAACCAACCACTACAATGCACCGAGAAACGAAAGCTAGGATACTGCTCCATCACCTCAAAAAAGGGTGCATAGCAGACTGCTATGGCATGGTCTATCACCTCTTTGAAGTTGTCAACGGGTTGATGCATATGGATACCAAATAGCAAGGTGGTGGGATGGGACATAATGACTCCTTCTCTTTGCTGAGGGGTTTAAGAGTTATTATATACAAACTCACTTAAATCTCTTTCGTATGGTGGGGAGGGGGATAGCTCTACGCAAAAGGGGGAGGATTAGAGGGCTTTTTTGATGACCTCTTTGGCAACCGCTTTTTTAAGTGGATCACTCCCTACCACCGCTTCGGCTGCCGCATCGATTGCGGTATCTTTGAGAGAGGGCTTTTTGGGAGCGATCTGCTCAGGCAGAAGAGAAGAGGCGGTACTACCGACCTCCTGTTGTACCTGTGTGCGTGCCATATCACTGAACATATTAGCACAGAGTCCTGTCGCTAGTAGCGTGGAGAGCAGTAGGGTTTTTGTCATAAAGTATCCTTTGTATTTTGTATTTAGATGGGTCTATTATAGCAGACTCTTTTGAAGGGCAAAGCCCCCCTACTGCCCAAAGAGATAGATAAGCTCAGGGAATCCGATGATAATGAGCAGTGCCACGATCTGTAGCCCAATAAACGGCACCACCCCACGGTAGATATCGGCTGTGGTGATGCTATCCCCCGCAGAGCCTTTGAGGTAGAAGAGTGCAAACCCAAAAGGTGGGGTGAGGAAGGAGGCTTGGAGATTCATCGCGATGAGGATAGCAAACCAGATAGGGTCTATCCCAAGACTCGCCACAATAGGTACGAGTATTGGCACTACCACAAAGGCAATCTCAATAAAGTCGATAAAGAAGCCCAAGAGGAAGATCACCACCATCGCAATCAAGATAAAGTCCCACCGACTCCCCAACTCTCCAGTGAAAAACTCCAGTGCCATATCCCCACCCCCTAGCTCATTGAAGACCAAGGAGAAAGCCGTCGCACCGATAAGGATCATAAAGATCATCGCGGTGAGCTTGACACTCTCTAGCGTCGCATAGCGTACCATCTCAAAGGAGAACTCTCCCTTGAAATACGCCAAAAGCATCGCCCCGATCACTCCAATCGCTGCGGACTCTGAAGGGGAGGCGACCCCTGCAAAGATAGAGCCTAGCACCACCCCTATGAGTAGGAGGGGTGGGGTGATCTCACGCAACGCCTCTTTGAGTATCGTTCCATAAGGCTCATCAGCTCTCTCTAGGGCAGGAGCGATGGTGGGGTTGAGATAGGAGAGGATAAGGATATAGAGGATATAGAGCAAGATCAGCAACACCCCAGGCACCACCGCCGCACGGAAGAGATCGCCCACCGAGAGGTGCATCTGATCACCTAGGATAATCAAGACGATGGAGGGGGGTATCAACTGCCCAAGTGTCCCACTCGCGACAATCGCCCCTGAAGCGAGTGCGGGAGAGTAGTTATACTTGAGCATCAGAGGCAAGGCGATCAAACTCATCATCACCACCGATGCCCCTACAATCCCTGTACTCGCTGCCAAGATAGCCCCCACCAACACCACAGAGATCGCCAATCCACCCCGCACCTGCCCAAAGAGCTTACCCATCGAGAGGAGAAGCCCCTCTGCCATTTTGGAGCGTTCGAGTATCAGCCCCATAAAGATAAAGAGCGGAACTGCCATCAAAGTGACATTACCCATAATACCGTAGGTACGGTAGGGGAGCATCTCTAAGACCCCTAGCCCCACCTCATCGGCGATCAGTGCAAAGAGCAAAGAGACCCCTGCAAAGACAAACGCCACATGAAACCCAAGCATCAACAGCACCAGTGTCAACGCAAACATCAACACCACAGGATCAAACCAAAACTCCACACGGTTGTACCATCCAATATAGATCAGTGTCCCCAGCAACAACACCACCCGAAGCCAACGCCACAAGACGATCTTATGGGTGATAAGGCGGTAGGCTTTGAGTATCTCACTCAACGCTTGGAGCAGAAGTAAGCCCAAGGCAAGGAGGAGTACCCCCTTGATCACCCAACGCCCCCCTAAGCCTCCAGGGTCGGGAGAGACCTCCTGCTGTAGGAAGCTCTGATAGGTCATATCCCAAGTATCCCCCATCAGCACCACCCCAAAGGGTATCAGCAAAAGCCCCATCGAGAGGATCTGCACGATCGCTTGGTTTTGTCTACTGTAGCGGTCATAGAAGATATCGACCCGTACATGCTTTTGGTGCTTGAGGGCGTAGGAGAGTCCCAACAAAAAGACCATATCAAAGAGGTGCCACTCGATCTCTTGGAGTGCAATAGACCCCGCAGAGAAGAGGTAACGCATCATCGCATCATACGCAACAAGAAGCGAAAGTACAAAGACCAGCAGTGCAGCGAGTCTGCCTGCGTACTTGGAGAGGGTATCTAAGGTGGAGGTAAAGGTATCTGTCATAAGGGTGCTTTATCTATAGAGTTTGAGTGATTATTTTATCTTATTGCTAATGAGGGGTTGCTTGGTGTGGGGAGAATCTAACACACACTAGGCTAACCTAAAGGAGAAATAGACTATATTCCCACAAATAATAGTAATAACTTGAGGTTATTGTAAGGAGTCTATGGTGCGGTATCTTTGGAGTCTTCTGTGTGTGGGGGTATTGGTCGGTTGTATGGAGGGGAGTCCCAAAGAGAAGCTCGATGGGGCGATGCTCCTAGAGCAGAAGTGTGCAAAGTGCCACAATCTCGATATGCCTCCCAAGAGCTATGAAGATGAGATTGCCCCAAGTATGATGGCAGTCACCTTCCACCTCAAAGACTTTATCAAATCCACTACGCCTAGTGACCATGAGAGTAAGGTGGTGGCGTTTATCACAGACTATGTCATGGAGCCTAGCCGTGAGAAGTCCTACTGTGACAAAGCTAGCCTTGATAGCTACGGTGTGATGCCCTCCCAAAAAGGCAATGTCACCCCCGATGAGCTTGAAGCGATCGCCCATATGATGTATCAGACCTTTGATAACCACAAACTACTCAAGATCCTCAAAGAGCGTCAACGCCTCGCAAGCCTCACCGTCTATGAGCGTGTCCTAGAGCAACAGCGATGTGAAAACTGCCACGATATCAATCAAGACAAAGTCGCCCCCTCCTTCAAGATGATAGCCTCCCGCTACACCCCCCAAGACAGAGCCACCCTCATCGAGAGTATCAAGTCTGGAAGCAGAGGAAAATGGCAAGGCAAAACCCTCCCCATGCCCCCCTTCAAACAGCTCAGCGATCAGGAGATAGAGGGCGTGGTGGAGTGGATACTCTCTTTAAAACCATAAAAGGTTAAGAGGAGTATATCACACACTATCCTGTTTTCATTACCTATATTTAGCTATACTCTTCTTATGAAGATTCGAGTCGGTACATTTAACCTTTTTCAGTTTGCGGAGCCTCCCTATGCGTGGTATACCAAAAAAGAGAAGTTCACGCCCAAAGCGTGGTCTCTCAAAACAGCATGGATCAAGAAGCAGATTCAGGCTATGGCGTGTGATATCATCGGGTTTCAAGAGGTCTTCTCTCAGGAGGCATTAGCCACCCTCGTCAAGGAGATGGGCTTTGAGTACTTCGAGACTGCCGATACCGCTAAGCTTAGTCAAAATAATCCCAAAAAGTATGTCACCACCACCGTCGCCATCGCATCGAAGTACCCCATCACCAAGACCCAAAAGGTACGCGTCCACCCACCCAGTCTCAAAGAGCATCACTTTCAAGGGCGGTTTCGTTTTTCACGGCTCCCTATCAAGGCGACCATTAGCCTACCTAATGATCAGGAGCTTCTTGTCTATGTCTGCCACCTCAAATCCAATCGGACTAATGCTTTTGAGTATAGCTTCAACGCGACCGATACCCTAGAGAAGAAACAAGCGTTGGTACTTCCTACCCTCCAAGACAAACACTCTGTAGCTCTCCAACAGCGACTCTGTGAAGCCTCTTCTCTCTTCTTTGATATGCGAAAATCCAAAAACAGACCTACCCTACTCCTCTGTGACCTCAATGACAAAGCCCACTCTCTAACCATCGAAGCCCTCACAAACTACCGCTACCATGACCCCAAACGAGAAGAGGAGTCCCTCCTCTACGATGCCTATACCCAACACACCCCCAAGGAGGTCTACAACCCCCATCCCGAAGCCAAGCCACCCCAACGCAAACCCACCAGCTACTTTTTGGGGAGGGGGAATATCCTTGACTATATCTTCCTCTCCAGAGACTTCCTCCCATCAGAGGAGCAGGCTATCGCACAGGTGAGCGACTACAGTGTACTCGATGCACACCTCCACCCCAACAAAGATGGCTCACTCCTCACCAGTGACCACGCACAGGTGGTGTGTGAACTCTCTTTTGAGTGAGGTGACTATAGGTCAAACGAGAGATTAGCAAATGCCCCTTCGACACTTTGGGCACTCTTGTAGCGACTCGCAAGCACTCGTACCGTTTGTCTCTGTATATCACAGATGGCGATACGGAAGCTCATACCCATTTGTGGCTCAACGATACAGATGATTTTACCATCATACTCTCGTGTGGTATGTATGATACCTTGTAGCTTTGGGAAGAAGTACTTGGGATAACTGAGCGGTGTGATCTCAACAATCTTAATCTGATCCTCCATATCAAGGCTATCGAGTATCAGCTGTGCATCCTCCATACTCTCAAACTGCACACACCAATCATCAAAAACTTTATTGAAATGATTGAGATCTTCATCTAAAAAACCACCAACAAGTGACTGTAGAGCAAAAATTTTCATCTGGCTTATCCTCTCTGTTAACGCTTTAGTTTTAAACTCAAAAGAGTCACTCATCTTCTCATTGTAATAGACACTTACCCCTCCAACCATTGCCCCAATAAGACACTTACCACCGTCTCTGTTCGTAGGATCCTTGCTCCCAAGCTAACGGAGGTACAACCATGCTGGCAAAGTAGATCCACTTCATACTCTATCCACCCCCCCTCTGCTCCGATACATAGTACCTTTGGCATACTGTTTTTAGGACTCTTCTGAGCCTTTAGCCCCTCTAGATAGGCTCTCCAACTCTGAGAAGCATACGGATGAGCGATCACCGCATCCGATGGTGCTTTATCCCCCGCTAGTAAATCCCAAAACTCATCTTCTACAAAGGGCTTAAAGCGTTTGTGAAACTCAACCTCTAGTGGCACACTATCGATGGCTTGCTGTAACCCTTCAAAAACAAACTCATCGATACGCTCTAGTAAGGGGCTTTGCCAGTAACTTTTTTGGGTGCGGTAACTATTGACAACGACAAGCCTCTTTACACCCAGCGAGGTCATATCCATAATCAATCTACGCAGTACTTTTGGACGGGGCAGAGCAAGAACAACCGTCAAGTCAAGTTTGGCAGGTGGTTTTTTATCAAGTACCATATCACTCAGCACTACTTCATCACTACTAATCTGAGCAATAGTAGCCCGACCGATATCACCACCCATCTCCCCAATAGTCAAACTATCGCCGACTTTGGCTTTGAGTACCTCTTTGATATGCCTAACCTGCTGTTCATTGCGAATACTTTGGGCATTTTTGGGTAATAGAATACAGTTCAAAATCTAATAGACCTCCAATAGGTGATTGTAGCGTAAGGGTTTCATTGGGATTATCCTCTATTTTAAAAGTAAAATATTAACACAATTCTCTACAAACAAAGCTCATACGCATTGCCAGCATAGGATCTGTTTCCATCATAAAACCCATCATGACATGCTGAAACAACTCTCGTTCACTTATTCTCATTTTTACTCTCCATTTCTTTCTTATTGAAAGGGTATCGTAAATGAAAATTGCGAACCTTATTTGACACTATCATTTATTGGCTATCTTTAACCGTTAGCATCACAGTATTACAAAGATATTACTTTAAGAAAAATTGTTCTATAATTAAAAAAAGGACAAAACATGCACACGATTACTTTAAAATCTGATGATACTTTTTACAATACACTTGAAGAGATGGTTAAGAGTTTAGGTACAACTAAAAGTGACCTCATCAGAAAAGCAGTTGTTTATTATAAAGATGCCTTAGAAAAAGAGAGACTTAAAGAGCAAATTAAAAATGCTTCTTTCAAAGTAAGAGAAGAGAGTCTTAAAATCTCTCAAGAGTTTGATACAACTCTAAATGATAGTCTATAATGTTTCAAAAAGGTGAAATATATTTAGCTAAACTTAATCCTAAAAAAGGAAATGAAGTTGCTAAAATAAGACCTATTTTAATCTATCAAACAAATATTTTAAATGAGTGTGAACACCCTACTACTATCATTTTACCACTATCAACCGTTTTGATAGATGATGCTTATCCTTTAAGATATAGAATTACAAAACGAGATAATTTAGAAAAAACAAGTGATGTTTTATGTGACCAAATAAG
>Ga0256837_1000180_pt1 | contig 57567 bp, 50 predicted proteins | sample 4562384metaG_FD_185976 | JGI IMG/M metagenome (GOLD analysis project Ga0256837, IMG submission 185976) | Hydrothermal vent microbial communities from Guaymas Basin, Mexico - 4561-384 | ecosystem: Environmental > Aquatic > Marine > Hydrothermal vents | place: Mexico: Guaymas Basin | collected... | reverse complement strand
GTTACTGAGTGAGATGTGCTATCTGCATCTGTTAAGTTATCCATAACATTTCCAGTTGCGTTTACATCTTCATTTGTGTGAACATCTTCATTATCATCAGCCATTGGAGAAGAAATATGAGTAGGAATAAAATTATTCTGTGTTAAACCTAAATCCTCTGTAAAATTATTATTAAGTGTATTATTAAAAGCAGCATCTCGTAAATCAGATATAACATCAACTTCCATTCCATCACGGGCTAAGAAAGTATCAGATAGTGATTGACCGACAGGTGCTTTATCTTGTCCTGCTTCTGTTTCATCTAAGATACCTTGCTCATCTTCTGTATTTTGTTGATCACTTGTTTCTTCGGAGTAGATTGATTTATCGATAGATTCTTTTACATTTTTAGGGGATAAGCCTTCATTTTCAGTTGTTTCATCAACAACTGAAATATCAAATAATTGTTCTTGGGTACCATCAAGACTAAAAATCTCATCTCTTGAGAGCATAGAGATATTGATTGTTGCTGTTTTTGGATTATTTTTATCTCCAAATACAAGCATATCATTCATTACAGCATCCCCTTTATGGAGCTCTATAACATTTCCTTTTGCATCTTCTGCAAAAAATTTACCTTCAATCTCTGTCACTCTTCCAATAATAATCTTCATAATAATTCCCTTAAAACATGTAATATTTTATTCTAGTTTTATATTATCGGAAAAAGAAAATTTTTACTATTGGCCTTAGGGACAATACAATGAAGTTATTTAAGAAGGAGTGCTAAACCGAGTCTATCTTTGACGTCTAGTTTTGTATAAATATGCCCGGCATGTGCCTTAACAGTACGGGGAGTTATATCAAGAGTTTCTGCAATTTTTTTATATGAATAAGCATCTTTTAGCAATATCGCAACCTCTTTTTCCCTTGTAGTCAGCTTCTCTAACAATGGTGTTGTTTCTTGCTTACTTGATGGAATTTCAGTGATTAGTTCTGAGGTCAATTCAGGATAAAGCCAAATAAGATTTTCTTCTATTGTTGCTATAGCAGCAAGGATAAAATGCTCTTTCATTATAGCATTACCATAACCTTGTACCCCTATTTTGAGTAACTTTTTTGCAGTTGCTAGACTTGGTACACGGTGCAGCATCAAAATCTTATTTTTATTATCTATAAGATTGGAAAGAAGATCTTCATCTTCTCTAATAGATGAATAATTTAAAATAATTAATGTATTATTCATCTTGCTAAGTTGAGAAAGCTCATCTTCTATTTGAACTTTTTTTCCAGCTAAGACTTTTTGCCAGTAACTTAAAAGATTTATATCGTCACTATGTAATACTATGTTCATAATTATCTTTCTGTAAAAGTATATTGTTTTGTTTTCAAGATAGGTTTTAATATATAATCAAGCACACTTTTTTGCCCTGTAATAATATCGACACTTACAGTCATACCTGGAATAATTTTCAAATCTTCCCCATCTCGCCCTATAGTATTTTTATCAGTTTTAATACGAACAGTATAAAAAACATTATCTTTTTCATCTTTAATGGTATCTGGAGAGATCAAAACAACCTTACCATCTAAACCACCATAGATAGAAAAATCATATGCTGTAAACTTTACAATAGCCTTTTGTCCAAAATAGATAAAAGCAATATCTTTTGGCTTTATTTTAACTTCAACAAGTAATGTTTCATCACTAGGAACAATCTCCATAATCTCTTGACCAGGTTTTATAACCCCTCCAATAGTATTTACAAAGATATTTTGAACAATACCATTCATAGGTGAACGAACTAGTGTACGGCTTACCTGATCTTCTAATGCAGTTGATGTAGCACGTAAAGATTCAATTTCACTAATGGCATCACTTAATTTCATTCTTGCATCACTTTGAAATTTATATACCTGTTCTTGAATTTGGTTTTTCACCTCTTTTATAGCTGACTTTAATCTCGGTATCGATTTTTTTGTTGAACTATATTTATCTTCTATCTCATTTTGTTGACGTTGTAATTGTAAAAAGTCTATACGTGAACGTACACCCTTAGCAACCATAGGTTTTGTCATTCTTACTTCATCATTGATAAGTTTTAGCGAAGAGTTTAAACTTTTAAGGTGAGAATATGCTTCTGAGAGTTCTTGCTTCTTTTGTAGAAGACGCTCTTCTAAAGCACTTATATTCGCATTGAGTTGTTGTTTATTTGAATTGAAAAGATGTTTTTCATTTTCTATAAACTTTTTTAATCTTTCCTCTGTTGCCTTATCTACTTTGAATTCTTTTCCATTTGCTTCAGCTCTTAAGCGAATAATCTTAGCTTCAATGGCATCTGCTTTTACTGCATTTGAACTAAAAGAAGATTTTGATTTTTCATTGTTAATCTTCATAAGGATCTGCCCTTTTTTAACAACATCTCCCTCTTTGACTAACATCTCTTCAACAATACCACCCTCAAGGTTTTGAATAATTTGATTTTGTCCACTAGGGATAATCTCTCCATCACCTCTTGCTATCTCATCAATCATAGCAAATTTTGCCCAAACAATAAAAACAACAATAGCTAAAACCCAGAAGTACAAAACAACACGAAGTTTACTCGGAGATTTTTGTAATACTGCTGCACTTAATGAGTGCATAAACTCATAATCTTTTTGTGTAAGGTTTTTCTTTGAATCTAAACTCATGAAGATTTACCTCCACCTAATTTTTTTGTCACTTCCTCTTTAGGACCATCTAGAAGAACTTTAGCTTGATGCATCACTATAATTCTATCCGTCATATCCAATAATGACATCTTTTGTGTAATAAGTAATACGGTCTCACCCTCTAGTCGTTTAGTAAGATTTGCTAACAATTTTGCTTCCGTTGTTTGGTCCATTGAGTTACTTGGCTCATCCATCAACATTATAGAGCTTTCTTGTAAAAGTGCACGAGCAATTCCAACACTTTGACGTTGCCCACCAGAGAGTCCTGCTCCACGTTCACCTATTGGCATATCGTATCCAAGTGGATGCTGACTTACAAAATCTTCAACTGTACTTACTTGTGCGGCGGCAATAACATCCTCTACATGAGGATGATTTTCAGATGAGATGATATTTTCTTTGATTGTGCCTTTAAATAGATGAACATCTTGAGGTACATAGGAAATATAACGGCGTAAATCTGCTGGATCAATTTGCTGTATATCTGTCCCATCAATAAGTATTTTTCCACTTGTTGGTTCGTACAACTTAAGAATAAGTTTTGCTATAGTACTTTTGCCTGATCCTATACGACCTATAATTGCAACTTTCTCACCTGGATTAATCACAAAACTCACATTATTTAAAGCAGGTACTTCCGTATCAGGATAATTAAAGCTCACATCTTGAAATTCAATTTTTCCTTTAAATTTTGTACGCTGAACAAACTCTTGCCCCTCTGGGCGTTCTCTCTCTTGCATAATGATATTATTTAAGGTTTCATAAGAGCTTTTTGCATCTGAATAATTAGAAATTAATGCCGCAGCTTGTCCCATTGGAGCTACTGTTCTTGATGTTAATATAACAACAGCAATAAGCCCACCCATAGTCAATTCAAACTCTTGAATTAGATAAACTCCAATCACCACTACAAATACTGTATTGAGTTGAATAAATAGATTTGTTACATTTGGAATAGAAGATGATAGTAAACGCGACTTTAAGTTTTTCTCTGCTATCTCCCCTGTTGATTCTTCCCATTGCCATTGTTGTTTTCCTGCCATACTCATAGACTTAACTGTTTCAATATTTTGAAGAGTTTCTATAAGAATACCATTCTTTTTAGCACTAGCTTCATGAGAACTTTCTATAGATTCTTCTAAAGGCTTACGAATAAGTAAAGCATACGAAAGTATTAAAATCATTGTGATGATAGGAACGAAAACCAGGACACCACCAATATAATAAATCACCATAAGAAAAATAATTGCAAATGGAAGATCTATAACGGCTGTCATAGTTGCTGTTGTAAAAAAAGATCTTACCGATTCAAAATTTCTTAAATTATTAGCGAAAGAACCGACAGATTGTGGATGCACTGCCATTTTTAAATCTAAAACTTTCTCAAAAATAATAGAAGACATGATAATATCGCTCTTTTTTGCTGCTAGTTCAAGCATATACCCACGAGTGATTTTTAAAAAGAAATCAAGTAAATAGACACAAACAATACCTATAGTGAATACAAGCAATGTCTCTTTTGCATTATTTGGGATAACGCGATCGTAAACATTCATAGTAAAAAGTGGTGTTGCTAAAACAAAGAGATTGACAAGTAAAGAGGCCCACAATACATCTCTATAGATACTAGCAGAGAGCTTTAAGGTGTCCCAAAACCAATGTTTTTGTTTTATTTGAAGTGTTCTTGTATTTTTCTCTTCATAAACAAACTCTTTTTTAAGCATAAAAGCGAATCCAAGATATTCTTTATCAAGTTCTTCAACACTTAACCACTGCTCTAAACCCTCCCCCTCAGGGTAAATAATCTTTGCTTGAGTTCTATCATCATTAAAGCGCTCAAGGATACAAACATTGTCATTACTTAGAAGAAGAATCATTGGTAGATGCAAAGAGAGGATCTCATTTAAATCTTTTTTGACAAGAGTAGATTTTAAACCGGCTCTTGCCGCTACTCTTGAAAAAAGTGATTTGGAACTATCTTTTGAAAAGATAGTTTGAGAGTTGTGGATTGGTAAACCTGCTAATAAAGATTCTTTCGAGAATGGTTTATGAAATAATTTTGTATAAAGGACCAAAACCTCTAGTAATGAGTCCTCGTTTATGGAAAAATTATATTCATTCATTCTATCAATTTCCTTAGTTAATAAGAGAGTTGAATTTCGATACGACGATTTGCTTCGCGACCCTCTTTGGTTCTATTGCTTTTTACAGGATCAAGTTCACCACGTCCACGAGTTTTAATACGTGATGGATCGATCCCTTGTGCAACGAGTGCTGCTTTTACAGCTTCTGCTCTCTTTTGAGATAGTAACATGTTTTCACTTGCATTTCCTATACTGTCAGTATGCCCTATAATCTCTAGTTTATATGCTTCATTCTCTTTTAAAAATTTTGCAAAACTATCAATCACTTGTTTTGATTCTACAAGAATTTTTGCAGAATTGGTTTGAAATTTTAAAGACATTGTCTGTTTTATAGGACAACCAAGAGGATCTACTGTTACACCTAGTGGTGTTTGGGCACATGAATCTTTATAGTCAGCTATTCCATCTTGATCGCTATCAATTGGACACCCTACAGTATCTACTGGTATCCCTTTTGGTGTGTCTACACATTTATCTTTATAATCTGCAACACCATCAAGATCTGTATCTAAAGGACAACCATTTTTATCTACAGCAAAACCTTCAGGAGTATTTTTACATTTGTCATAAGAGTCAAATACTCCATCACTATCACTATCTTTATCTTTTGGTGCTAGTAGATAAATAGCTACCATGACACGATTGGAAAGATCTCGTGATTCGCTTGACTCATCTGTAAATGCAGGATCAAGACCACCTCTATACTCAACTACAAGATTTTTTTCATCAATTCCATCATCTAAGAATTTCTCTTGAATTTGTTGTGCATATTCTCGGCTTCTTTTTTTTGTACTATTAGAATCTTCAGAGTATCTAAACCAGTTCTCTATACTATTTGCATAAGTATCAGAATCTATAATTTTTTCATTTAAATCATCTGTTGGCTCATTTGTATAACCAATAATTGTTACCTTAATAGGATCATCTCCATCTTGGTACTTTTTAATCTCTTCTACAATAGTCTCATAGTTTTTTTGAGCATCTGTATCCATTGTATCTGAACTAAAATGAAGCATATCAAAACGGATAATTTTTTTAAAATTACCTTGCATAAAAGTGTTGTCATTTTGCTCTAATACTTTTTTATTATCACTACTCACACTATAGTAATTATCATATGTTCCAGCACTTGACAGACTTGCAAATGCAGCTAAAAGGATTAAACTTGTTGTTACTAATTGTATCTTCATCATCATTACCTTATTTTGAAAGAAGTATTTCAACTCTACGGTTTAAATATCTTCCCTCAACAGTGTTATTATCAGCGATAGGTTCTTCATAACCTCTGCCATCAGTTTCTAAACGATCTGGTGAAATTCCATACTTAACAAGTGCTGCTTTAAATGCTTCAGCACGTCTTTTCGAAAGTTTCAAATTAAACTCTGCTTTACTTACTTTACTACGACTTGTATGCCCAACAATAATGGCATTAAAATCTGGATTATTTTTCATAAATTCAGCAAATTTTTCTACCTTACCTAAAACATTTGAAGGTAACTCTGCACTATTTTTTGGAAAATTTACAGTAATAGTTGTTGAACTTGCACAACCCTCTTGATCTACATCATATCCAAGAGGAGTATTTAAACATTGATCTTTATAATCTTTAATACCATCCATATCTGCATCTAATGCACATCCATCAGGAGAAACACCTGCACCTTCTGGTGTTAAAGGGCATTGATCTTTTGAATCAATAACACCATCACCATCACCATCTCTTTTCATCTTTGCACAACCATAAGGCATGATATTGTCATCGAGTTTTGAATTATCACACAGATCTTCACTATCAACAATAGTATCATTATCTGCATCAAGCTTCACAGGAAGAGTATCAAGAACTTCTTGTGCATCTGTATCTGTGTATAGATTCACACGTGCTGTAAAAGTTTTTGTATCTCCTACTACAGCTAAAGGTAATAGTCCCATTGCATCTAATATACGGTATTTTGCTAAAAGTAAAGCATATTCAGCTGTAATGATTTGGCTTCTTGCATTGATAACATCATTTTGAGATGATAAGAGATCAAGTAATGAGCGACGACCTAAATCATACTCTTCTTTATAAAGTTCTAATGTTTTTTCAGAAAAGTTTTTGTACTCTCTTAAATCTTTTAACTGAAGAGCTACCATTGTATAAGCATTCCAAGAGAGGTCTAAGCCCTCTATTACTTGGCGTTTAAGATCGCGTTTTATCTCAACCTCTTGGTTTACTTTTGAGATGAGCTTTTGTACATTTGCACTATCTGCTCCTCCACGAAAGAGATTATAATTAAGTACTAAACGAGCACGAAACCTATCATCAGGAGTATCAAAACCTGTAGAACCTCTTGGATTATAATTGTTATCATTAAAATTTTGACTTAGTTCTAAATCTATTTTAGGATAAAACTCTTTTTCATTTTGTTTATAAAGTGATTGTGCACTTTTTATATTATAACGACTTACAAGAAGTGATGGATTATGATTGATTGCATAAAGAGCTGCACGTTCAATGCTCTCTGGCATAGCGATATTTACATCTGGCTTTACCATCTCTTTAATATTTGGCATACGTCCTAAAATACGTCTTAAACTATATTCATTATCGTGTGTATTATTCATTTGAACTGTTAGGTTTGAACGAGCTAGAGATAAGGCAGATTGAATTTTTTTCACTTCTGAATCAGTGGTGAGGCCTGATTCATACAAGTCTTTTACTTTATTATAAATTGATTCATTGATTTGCACATTTTCTCTTGCAGTTTGAAGTAGTTCATAAGATTTCATAACATTCAAATAGGCTGTTGTCATCTTAAATGCTATATCATTCGCTTTTTCTATGTAGTTATATGCTGCAGCTAAAATTCTTGCTTCTTGATAATCAACCTTATTCATAGTACTAAAACCATCAAAAAGATTTTGTGTTAAAATCAGGGAAGATTCATAATTATTATATGTTTTATCAGCTACATTATGGTCCCATGTGTCACCAGGATTATTGTTTTTTAAAGCTCCAGCTTTATTGTAACCAACAGCTGCTCTAAAATCTAAACTTGGATAGTATTCAGATTCAGCAATCCCCAAATCTTGTTGTGTAGCCCGATAATTTTTTAATCTTTCTTGAACAACAGGATTAGAATCCATCACTTCAATAACACTCTCTTTTAAAGTAAGTGCACTCACTTGTGTTGCATAAATAAAACTACTGCAAAGTAAAATAATTAACCTATTTTTAAGCATATAATTACCTCCCCTAAATATAATGCAACATTATAACTGAATAAAATGAATTAGAAGTGAGTTTTTATATAAAAAATATTTTACAACCATAAAAGAAGTGTTATATCACACTAGTGTGACTATGGCTATCTATTTTAACTTCAATATAAAGTATGTTATAATTATGTATTAGTTTTAAAGGAACTCTTATGTATGTATCTTCGTTTAACACATTTGTTCATTCGAATTCAACACAAAAAACATACAAAGAGAGAGAGACTGCTCCTTCAAAAGATACAAAAAACTCTTTTGAAACAGTGTTAAATCCAAAAGCAGATACAAGATCTTTAAAGCAACAACTACCTATCAATTATATATCTGATTATAAAGTTCTTAACAACCAACAGAAACTTCAAAATGATCAAAACAAACAAGAGCTAATTAAATTTACAAAAGTAAATGCTCAAAATAATGCAAAAACAAAATACGTAGAGAACACAACGATGTTTTCACTCTTTACAAAACCTAAAACTACTATCAATCAAACACCAAAAGTAAGTACTAAACTCCCAGCAGAGATACAAGAGATAAGTCAACAAAATCTTCGAAATACTATGATTAATACATATACTGCAAACGAAAATTATTATCAAATCACCTCTGTAGCTTAATCCTCTTCCAACCAAGCCTCTGTTTTTAAGACTCTATTGTCATCAAATATTTTCAGTTTAAAAGCACTTGTAGCTTTTCCATCTTCAATATCTAAGATAGCAATTTGTAGGATTTTTTTACATTTTTTAGGGATATCATAATGCCCTTTCATCCCTGTAAGAAATTGTCTTAGAGGCACTTTTTTATCCATCCCTATCACATTGTCTCTACACCCTGTAAGACCTATGTCTGTTAGATATGCTGTCCCTTGGGAAATTTGAAAATCATCACTACTTACATGAGTATGTGTTCCTATAATTCCTGCCACTTCCCCTTGGAGAAGCATAAGCATCCCTCGCATCTCACTCGTTGCTTCAGCATGAAAGTCTATAAAAATATTTTCTACACCATTCTCTTTCAACTTCGTAACATTCTCTCTTGCACAACGAAAAGCATTATCACTCATTGGTAAACCGTAATGTCCCATCAGATTAAGCACAGCCAATTTTTTTCCGGCAACATCGTATACCTTTAAACCTGTTCCAGCTACTTCATCTGGGTAATTATGGGGACGAAGAATCTCTCTTGTATCAAAAAGAGGCAATATATCTTTTTTATCCCATGAGTGATTTCCACCCGTCATCACATCTATGCCATATGAGAAAAGTTCATCACAGTTTTTCATCGTTAGTCCAAACCCATGAGAAGCATTTTCATAGTTTGCTATAACGAAGTCTATATTTTCTTCATCTCTTAGTGTTTGAAGATGTTCTTGGATCATCTTACGACCAGGTTGTCCGACAATATCTCCAATAAATGCAATTCTCATTATAGTACCTTTGGTTTATTATTTCTTAGATAAAAAAGTGTTGCTTTAATGATGTCATCATCATCTTTACTCTCTGATTTTATCGTTTCTCTTGATTCATTCATATAATTAATAGTAATGTTTTGTCCGTAATTTGTAATAGATTTTATCTTTCTTTCTAAAGAGAGTAGCTTTATCACCATCAATTCAAAAAATTGTTTTGTTGGAGTGTCTAACTCCCCAAACCTATCGTTAAGTTCCTCTTCTATCTCATACACCTCTACAGCAACTTCACATTGAGATAAACGTCTGTATATATCTAAACGCAGTCTATCTTCTTTAACCACCTCATCAGAGATATATGCTGAGATAGTAAGTTTTATATCTACCTTCGCTCTCTCGCTCTCTTGAGTATTGCTTAACTCTTTAATGGCATCTTCTAACATTCTAAGGTACAGGGAATACCCAATATTTTTAATATGGCCACTTTGAGCATCACCCACAAGATTTCCACCACCACGAATCTCTAAATCATGATAAGCAAGGACTGAACCTGAACCAAGAAAAGAGTTTGACTCTAGTGCTAATAGGCGTTTTTTAGCTTCATCAGTGAGAACCTCTTTACTTTTAACAATAAAATAAGCAAAGCCCTCTACATGACCACGACCAACACGACCACGAAGTTGATGCAAGTCTGCTATACCAAACCTATCTGCACCATCAACAAGTATAGTATTTACCTTAGGCATATGGATACCACTCTCAATAATACTTGTCGCTATCATCAGGTCATACTCCCCTGCTTCAAACTTAAGTAACTCTTTTTCTGTCTCAACTGCAGAGATTTTAGAGTGTAGCATTACAACTCTCAAATCCGGTAAAAGAGCTTTGAGTTCACCCAGTTTTATAGGCATATGATCTATAGAGTTATGCACATAAAAAACTTGTCCCCCACGACGGAGTTCCCTTAAAATTACCTCTTTAATGAGTTTTTCATCATACTCTTTCACAAAAGTTCTCACCCCTTGGCGTTCACTTGGAGGTGTAAGAAGCTGACTCATTGTTTTAATAGAACTCATCGCTTGATTGAGTGAACGAGGAATTGGTGTTGCACTCATAGAGAGAAGATGGACATTATGGTAAAGCTCTTTAATCTTCTCTTTTTGTTTCACTCCAAACTTATGCTCTTCATCAATAATAACCACACCAAGTTTTTTGAACTCTAAGCCAAAAAGGGCATGTGTTCCAACAACACAATCTATCTCACCACTTGCAAGACCTTTGATAACTGCATTTTTATCTTTTGTACTCACAAATCTATCGAGTTTTGCATAGCGAAGACCTAGCTCACTAAAACGCTCATCAACACTTCGCCAATGTTGTGCAGAGAGAAGTGTTGTTGGAACTATAAAAGCAGATTGAAAACCAGACTTATGTGCAGCGAAGATTGTATTGAGAGCAACTTCTGTTTTTCCAAAACCAACATCACCACTAAGGAGTCTATCCATTATATGCCCTGATGACATCTCATGTATAATCTCATCAATCGCTTGCGTTTGGTCTTCTGTATACTCAAAGCCGGAGAGTTTTTGAAACTCACTTAACTCTTTTTTAGCAATCTTAATCTTTGGTGCTTTTATAAGTGAACGGGCTGCTGCTGTATTTACAATCTGACCAGCTATCTCTAAAAGACGTTTTCTCACCTTTGCTTTTAGTTTCCCAAAACTCCCTTTTCCTAGTCTATCTAAAACAGGTACACTTCCTCCACTTGCAATATAACGGTCAATAAAGTCTAAGTTTTCTACAGGAAGTAAAATTTTATCATCACCAACATACTTAATAACTATAAAATCTTTTACACCACCAAGAATTTCTGTTTGTTCTATTTTTTCAAAAATACCAACACCATAATCTTCATGAACAACATAATCACCTGCTTTTAAGTCATCAAGCATAATAGAGCTTTTTCTTCGACGGCGTTTTTTATCTGGTTTATTTAAAGAGATAATAAGCTCATCAGGAGTAATAATATTTAGAATATATCCAGCTTTTACCTGTGTTATATTGGAAGTGTCATATAAACCCACTTGTTTAAACGAAGCTGCAGATGCAGCAATAATAGTAACTTTTTTATCTGTATGCACACGAAGGAGTTGTGCAACATCGGCTACAACCAACTCCTTAACATTTTCATTCTCTTCTAGTATCTCAAGATCAAATTTTTCTCTACTTATTTTTGGATCATTAATCCCATATGCATCTTTGAGTGTATGATCAAGGTTTCGAGAAAGCATCACTTTTTTATCTTGCATAAAATTTTCTGCCATCTCTTCTAAATGCCAAAAGCCTAAAGAAGCTACATCTTTTTGCATTGCATCAAAAGGGGAATTTTCTACCTTTTCTTGCAGTTGGTTGAAAGATGTTTCATCTAAGGAGTAAAATGCAGGTGTTAATGTGTAAGTATCAAGTTCTTCACCCAGAGTTCTTTGTGTTTCAAGGGAAAACTCTTTTATTTGTTCAATCTCATTATCGAACAAAGAGATTCTTATAGGATTAGCAGTTGCTGGAACAAAGATATCGATGATATCTCCACGATGAGAAATCTCCCCCTCAACTTGTACCATATCTACAAAATTGTAACCCCAAAAAAGCATCTTTTCTTTAAAAGACTTTAGCTCTAAAACCTCTCCAAAATCTAATGAGATACTCTCAAGTAGATCCTCTTTTGGTAAGGGGAATAGTAAAGTTTTTAAAGGGGATATAATAAGTGGTTTCTTTTTCGCTTTATAATAAGTTCTTAAAGATGAGAGAAGTTCATGTAACTCCTCTTTATAAGAGCGAAGATCATCCCCAAAACTTGGACGAAAGTCTGGGAAAAGAACTACATCTCTTTGAAAAAAATGAGCTACAGCTTCAAGCTCATGTGCCTCTTTTATATTGTCACATATAAGAAGGTCTAACTCATCTGTTGTATGAGTTTTAAAATAGTGAAATAAAGAGGCTTGTGACATGAGTTTCCTAGGGTAGTTTTAATGGTGACATTTTACCCTAAGAAGTTTAGTTAAGATTTAGAAAGATCTGTAGCTTTGTTTTTTTTAGAGTCTTTAACAATACTATTTCCTTCAAAAATACCTCTAGACTCAATCACAAGCTCTAAAGAAGAGATTTCACCCTTAACATGACCAGCAGCTTTAATCTCTACTCTATCAGCATTAATAGTACCCTCAACTAAACCTTGAACAACAAGTCTTTGAGTATTGATCACCCCTTTAACCTGACCGTTTTTGCCGATATTTACCTCTTTTTTAGAGTGAATTTCTCCCTCTAATGCTCCATCAATATAAAGGTTACAGTCTAATTCTATTTCCCCTTTGATTCTTGCACCTGCTGTGATGATGGTAGTGTTTGAGTCGGTTTGAGTACTTTTATGTTCGCTGTCGCTGCTACTAAAGATTGCCATGGTATTTTCTTCTCCTTTTTAAATATTTCATTATAATTTTCCATACTCCATTTTATAAACCAAAATGGATTGACTACATTATGGATAAAACGTATCTCATAATGAAGATGGGGACCATTACTCATACCAGAGTTTCCAGTATAGGCGATTAAATCCCCTTTTTTTACAAACTTCGTTGATTTTATCACAATTTTGTTTAAATGTCCGTAGTAGGTTCTAAAGCCAAATGCATGTTGAATAATCACTAAACGACCAAAACCACTCTTTTTATGGTTTCCAGCATATTCGATTATCCCATCAGCAGGTGCATACACAGGAGTATTCATTTTTGCTTTCATATCACTACCACGATGAAACTCGCGTCTTCCAAGTGTTGGATGGATTCGATAACCAAACTTACTTGTGATACCATGGTACTCAATAGGTGAACCACTTGGTATAAGTTGTAACATTGTAGCCATATGCTCAGAGTTCATCTTTGTAAAATTGACTCTATCTTGTAAAGAGATCTCATTTGAAACAGGATTCATCCCTATCATAGTTTCTATCTCTGTTAAGGAATCTGAAAGTTCATGAAGTTCTTTTTTCTTCTCTTGCAAAGATGACTTTGTGGTTTGCATAATTGCTTGAAGCTCTTTATTTTGTTTTTTGAGTTTTTTATATGCAAGTTCTACTGAGCTTCTCTTTGTTTGCATATCTTTAACACTTGAACTTAAATACAAGATAACAGCTACACCTAAAAAACTCACGACAACTAAAAATACAAGAGCATACAAGATAACTCGTTTGACAAACTTATGAAGATTTATCTGCTTTACACCACTATCATCATGAATGGTGATCGTAAAATGGTTATCCAATATATCCCTTTAAAAATGCCTCTACCACACTGAACGATCCAAAAATCAAGTATTTTTTATCGTTTTGCAAAGCTGTAAAATCTTTATAAGAGAACCCTAGATTTTCTAAAACTACTTGCATATTCTCTCGTGTTTCTATTCTCTCTTCATCAACTTTTATAATATATACATCTTCTATTATTGGCTGAAGAATCTCAAGTATCTCTTTATAATTCTTATCTTTGTAACTATTATAAACTAAAATATACTTGTCTTCTCTTAAACTCTCCAATATTCTTTTCGCGGCAAGGGTATTGTGTCCCACATCCACTAAAACATTTTCTTGCACACAACTCAATCTACCAAATAATTTCGCATTATGAAAAATATCTTTTTGAAAGGGTATTTGAAAAAAATGAAGTGCAGCCATAGCAAGTGAAAGATTTTCAAGTAAATAGGGGGCTAAAGAGAGCTCCTCTTGCAAAATCTCAAGTATCTCTTTATCGCTCTTTTGGATAAAATAATCTAAGGTATAAAACTCTTTATCTTTCTCTTTAGCCAAGAGAGATGCTATTTCATAAACCTTGTCATAACTTTGTTTTGCCAATATCGCATAGTTTTGAACTGCATTGAGCTTTGTAGTGGCAATACTCTCAATGCTATCTCCTAGAAAAGCCTCATGGTCTTTATCTATTGGAGTCACTAAGGTTAAACTTTTTGGAAATACAGCCGTTGCATCATGCTCACCACCAAGCCCAGCTTCAAGTACAACATAATCACACTCTGCATAAAGAAGCATCGCTAAGAGTGTCGTATACTCAAAGTAACTCAAAGCATCCCTATCTTGTGTATCTAAGATCTGCAGTAATTTCTTATGCATGTTCTCTAAGAGTTCATCATTAACATCTTCTCCATTAAGCCAGATACGTTCGTTAAACTCTAAGATATGGGGAGAGGTATAATGACCAACTTTATAACCTAGTTTATTGAGTGCAGAGGCTAAAAAGCGTCCCGTTGTGCCCTTGCCATTTGTGCCTATAAGATGGATTATTTGAGGAGTTTTGAAGTGATGCTTTATCTTTGTATATACCCTTGGCATACGGGCATAGTCAATTTCATCATAATAAAGTGGTTTCTTGTTTAAAAAAGTCTCTAGTAGCATCTTTATTTATATGCTACTCTATTTCTACCATCATGTTTGGCCTTATAAAGATACTCATCAGCCGAGTTTAAAACGGCTTGAAGAGAAACATGACGAGCACGTTCAGAAACACCAACAGAGACTGTAACATCAATTCTTTGACCCTTATACATAAAACGTGATTTTTGAACATGTTTACGTACTTTCTCTGCAAATATCACTCCACCTTTCGTATCGGTATCGCTCAATATCGCCAAAAATTCTTCACCACCAAAACGTCCTATAATATCTACACTTCGTGATTCTTTTTTCAAGATTCCAGCAAATGCAGCAAGCACAGCATCTCCAGCTTCATGTCCATAGGTGTCATTTACTTTTTTGAAATGATCTAAATCAAACATAGCAACAGAAAAATTATGTCCATGGCGTTTAAATTCAGCCTCTTTTCTCTCTAAATGTTCATCTAAACCACGTTTATTATAAAGTTTTGTTAGAAAGTCTTCTTTTGTTTCTTTTTTAGCAGCTTCTAGTTCTTGTTCTAGTTTTCTCACCTTTTTACTTAAAAGTGTCACCTCTTGAGAATGGCTTTTTAAGTCATTACTTAAAAGCTGCGTATTCTCTTCGAGCGCTACAGCTATGGTAAAAAGTTTTTTATGTGCAGTTTTAAAATTTGTACTTGAGAGTTCATTATAACTCTCTAGTTCCACTTTAATTTTTTGGATCTCAACCGTAGATGCATCAGAGCTTTCAATCATATCTATAAGACGTAGACTAAGTTTATCTAAAACGCCATCAAGAGACTCTACCATATCTTTAACACTCTCTTTATCAAGTGCTATACGAAGGAGTATTGCTGTTTTTATCTCAGCCTCAATGCTGTTTTTTTCTAAAAGTTCTGGGTTGGAACGTATCTTTTGACTAATATCAGCGATCTTCTCATTCACACTAGATGCTATTGATGGAACAAAAGAAGCAACAAGAAGAGATGCAATCTTTGAAAGATCCATATCTTTTGAAAGAACTTTTCCCTCAGTATGAAGATGAAGGTTTTCTATACTAGCCTTTAAATCATCGCTGTCTATATCACCCAAGCTTTTTAAACTTTGTAAAAATGTATCATCATAAGTGGTTATAAAATTGACCCATAATTGGCGAAATTGATCTATTTGAGCAACTGAGGGGGAGTTACTTATAAGATCCAAACTTCTATTTGCCAGTTCACTAGCCTCTTTATTGTGTAAAACACCTATAACCTGTAACACTCTTTTTAAAAGTAGTGTTTGTGCTTCTAAAGTTTCTGAGCATATTGTTGAACTTGTACGATTGAGTTTTGAGATTAAAAATCGTACCAGTTCATTCATAGTCTTGATACGGTAACTTTTTAGATCTTTTTGCAGATCACTATTGAGTTTAGATTTAAATTTCTCAAGATGCGAGCAATCTTCTACTTGCATATTTGCTTTTGTAACTTCTTTACAAAAAGCTTCTGCATAAAAATCAGGTGTAAGAAGTTTTCCCTCTAACTCTAATCTTTTGACAGCTTTTTTGATGATGCTTTGTATTGTCATACTCTACCCCTTTATTTTTTTCTAGAACCCTCTGCAGATACAGTTGCAACGAATGAAGCAATTGCTTTTATGGAAGAAAATTTAATAGCATCAAATCTATCTTGATCCGTCACAACAGCATTTGGAGCGATTGAGAAATCATATGTTCCACTTGTTTTATAATTTTTAGTAGTTTTACCCGTTTGTCTTTGTATTACTAAGCTAATTGTAGCACGATACCCTACTACATAACCATCAGCATTATATTGAATAGGTGCATACCTTGGAGGAGAGATACTTATAGTTAAGTGTGTATCAGAGTAATCTTTAGTAGTTAATGAAGCATGAAATATCTCTACAATTGCAGCATCAACAGCATCTTTAATAATCACCGTATTTTCAGGATCTTGTGCTGAGATAATAACACTTGTACTAATCTTCTCACCAACTACTTCACGAGAGTACTTTGAACTTGGTTTATAACCACAACCAACTACAAGTAAAGATAAAACACTTAAAAGAAGAAACTTTAGAACAAATATCTTTCTCATTTTTATCCTTTTATAACTAAATTCACTAGCTTACCTGGAACAACAATCTCTTTAACTATTGTCTTATCTTCCAACCATTTAGCAACTTCAGCTTTTGCAAGTTCTAAGATCTCCTCTTTAGTTGCATCTTTTGCAACTTCAATCTCACTACGGCGTTTCCCATTGACTGAAACAGCTAAAGTGATACTATCTTCTACAAAAACCTCTTCAATTATCTCTTGTGGAGCAAGATTTTTCAGTTTAAAATATTTCTCTGAAATCTCCCAACAAGTATGTGGAATAACAGGTTCCATTATGGAGCTTAAAATCCAATAACCCTCACTCCATACATCAGCATTATCTTGAGCATTAAGTGCATTCATCGCTTCCATAACACCTGCAATCATAGTATTAAAAGTGTAGCGTTCATCAAAAACATCGTTTGAACGAACAAGTGCTTCATACACTTTTTTACGAGCAAATTTTTCCTCTTTTGAGAGTGAAGCATGGTCTATAACAGGTTTTACATCAGTTGCTACAATATTTGAGCTTCTGTCATAAAAACGTTTTATAAACTTATAAGCCCCATCAACTGCTGAGTCATTCCACTCAAGTTCTTGTGTTGGAGGTGCTGCAAAAAGGATAAATAAACGTGCTGTATCTGCACCATATTTCTCTATGATAGCATCAGGATCAACAGTATTACCTTTAGATTTAGACATTTTTGCACCATCTTTAAGTACCATACCTTGAGTAAGAAGTTTATCAAATGGTTCATCAAACTCTAAGTATCCTAAATCACGAAAAACTTTTGTAAAGAAACGTGCATATAAAAGGTGTAAAATAGCATGTTCAATCCCACCAATATAGTGATCAACACCCATCCAGTATTTAATCTGTTCAGCTGAAAATGCCTCTTTTTCCCAATTTTGTGGTGATGCACAAAAACGCAAGAAGTACCAAGAAGACTCTACAAAAGTATCCATAGTATCTGTTTCACGAATTGCATCTTTACCACACTTAGGACAAGAACAGTGTTTCCATGTTGGATGGTTTTCAAGTGGACTTCCCTCACCATTAATCTCTACATCATCAGGAAGTGCAATTGGAAGATTCTCTTTTTTCTCCATCACAAGACCACAATCTTCACAATGGATAAAAGGTATAGGAGCACCCCAGTAACGCTGACGACTTACACCCCAATCTTTAAGTTTATAGTTGGTTGTTTTCTTTCCTAAGCCCTTATCTTCAAACATCTTAATGATGTTATATTGACTCTTTTTAGAGTCCATACCATCAAATTCACCAGAGTTAAAAAGGACACCTCTATCTGTGTAAGCTTTCTCACTTACATCAACATCACCATCTTTTGGTTTAATCACGGCATTTATAGGAAGATCATATTTCTTTGCAAAATCGTAATCTCTATCATCATGAGCAGGTACTGCCATAACAGCTCCACTACCGTAATCCATAAGTACAAAATTTGCTATCCAAACAGGGATAGTTTTCCCTGTTAAAGGGTGAACTACATTAAGTCCAAGAGGAAGTCCAGCTTTCTCTTTTTGTCTATCAATAGAAGAAGTACTTTTCATCTTGTTAATTTCAGCAATAGTTGCCTCATCTAAAAGCTTGTTTTCAATCATGTAAGTAACAATCGCATGTTCAGGAGCAAGTGCTGTATAACTTACACCATAGATAGTATCAGGGCGAGTAGTAAACACATCAAAACTCTCAAACTTCCCATCAAGTTTTGCTTTAGAATCTGCATCAAAGAAAAGATTAAACGCGAGACCGTTTGATTTTCCTATCCAGTTCTCTTGCATAGTAAGCACTTGTTTTGGCCAACCATCTTCAAGCTGTTTTAAGTCATCTAACAGTTCATCAGCATACTGAGTAATTTTAAAATAGTACTGATTCATATCTTTTTTCACAATCGGAGTATCACAACGCCAACAACAGCCATCTATCACCTGCTCATTTGCAAGAACAGTTTGGTCATGCGGGCACCAGTTTAGCAGCCCTTTTTCACGATAAAGAAGCCCTTTGTTGTACATATCTATCATAAAAGCTTGCTCAAACTTTGTATAAAGCTCATCCGATGTTGCCATCTCACGTTTACGGCTAAAAGAGAAACCTAAAGAGTAAAACTCATTTTTCATATAGTCGATGTTATCGTATGTCCAACCCTTGGGATGGCTTCCGTTTTTAATCGCTGCATTTTCAGCAGGCATACCAAAAGAGTCAAATCCAATAGGATGAAGTACATTCATCCCCTGTTGACGATAATAACGAGCAAAAGCATCAGAGATTGAGTAGTTTCTTACATGTCCCATATGTAAACGTCCACTTGGAAACGGAAACATACTTAAAATGTATTTTTTCTCTTGTGTAAAATCTTCACTTGGTTCAAAACTATCGTTTTGTTTCCAATACTCTTGCCATTTTTTTTCTATTTCTTTTGAACTATATTCCAATTTGTTTTTTCCTATAAATATTAATATTCTTCGTGTGTTTTTGAACTCTCAATGTAAACAAGACCCATTGAGAAGATATTTGCTATAAGTGCACCAATTGCAAGTGCGATAGCCCAGCTGTCATTATTTAAAATCACTAAAAAGATAAAAGCTGGAATCAGATGTAAATCTGCGACTAAAGAGGAAGCTAGAAGCTCTGCTGAGAGAAGGTTTCGCACACCTATCTTTAAAATGGTACTCACAAGGTTTAAACTCGCAGCAACAAACAATGAGATTGCAGTATTTTCATAAAGAAAACCTGCAATCGATGTTAAACTCATCAATGAAAAAAATACGTATACTACTTTACCCCAATCCATATCTAACTTCCTTTAATTAATTGTATGCAAACATTATAGCAATATTTTACATAACTCCTGATTCAAACTGATCACGCATTCTTTGCTTTTCAGCCTCACGTTTTGCTTTTTCTGCTAGCTTATTATGGTAATTTTTCACATCAAAGCCAAACCATAAAAGGATAGGCGATGCTACAAAGATAGATGAGTATGTACCAACAACAACACCCACTAAAAGTGTAAATGCAAAGGCATGAATAATCTCACCACCAAAGATAAAGAGTGTAAAGACCACAAAAAATGTTGTTAAAGAGGTAAGTGTTGTACGCGCTAATGTTCTCGTAATTGACTCATTAATCGTCTCTTCTAGTTCCACATTTTTAGATCCTGTTACACCCTCACGGATACGGTCAAAAACAATGATAGTATCATTAAGTGAGTACCCAAGAATTGTAAGGAGTGCTGCTAAAACATCAAGATTAACATCTACACTAAAGAGTGCAACTGCACCAAGAGCGATACTCACATCATGCACAAGTGCAACGATAGAAGCAACCGCAAAACGCCACTCAAATCTAAATGCAACATAAACCAAGATCCCTAAAACAGCTAAGAGAAGTGACATTATCCCCTTCTCTTTAAGCTCGGCACCAACTGTTGGACCAACTATGTCAACACGACGGATCTCGAAGTTTCCAGTTCCCTTTAGTGCGACTCGTGTTTCATCTCCAATATCTTGTGTAACATTCCCTGTAGTTGTTTTCATACGAATCACAACCTCATCAGGTGAACCAAATTCACTTATAGAAGCTCCATCAAAAAGTACATTATCTTTAAGAGCTAAACGCATCTTTTTTATTGGTGCATCAGTATCGTATTTTACTTGAACAATTGTTCCACCAGCAAAGTCTACACCATAGTTAAGACCCTTTGTTGCTAAAATAGCATACGAACTCACCACTAAAAGTATAGAGATAATCATCGCTATCTTTGATTTACCCATAAAATTAAAGGTTCTAGTATATTTAAAAAATTCCATTACTTACCCCTTAATCCCAAACCAAAGTTTGTTGTTTTTACTTTTTGCAATCTTATTCTCTAACATTTGATAAATTCCATGTGTTCCTAAAATTGCTGTAAGCATAGAAGCTAAAATACCTATACTCATAGTGATAGCAAAACCTTTAATAGCTCCAGTACCATAAGCATACAGCACAACTGAAGCGATTAAAGTTGTGATATTTGCATCTAAAATAGCTCTCATCGCGTTTGCATAACCATCTTCAATAGCCTTATGCATCGATTTACCCTCATAGATAAGTTCCCTTATCCTTTCAGAGATAATAACATTGGCATCCACTGCCATACCAACGGTTAGGACGATTCCGGCCATACCTGGAAGTGTCAATGTTGCACCAAAAAGACTCATAACTGCTAAGAGTATAAAAAGATTTGCGATCAGTGCAATATTTGCAATCACACCAGCTAAACGGTAGTAAAACATCATAAAGAATATAACAAGTACAAAACCACCTGTAAGAGCAACCATACTTGCACGAATACTATCAGCACCCAGACTTGGACCAACTGAGCGTTTTTCCATAAGGTAGATTGGAGCTAAAAGAGCACCTGAACGTAATGCAATAGCTAAATCTTTTGCTTCAACAACTGTGTAGTCTCCAGAGATCTGACCTGAACCACCACCAATACGCTCATTAATATTTGGAGCCGAGAATACCTTGCCATCTAAAACAATAGCAAGACGTTTTCCAACATTAGCACCGGTAAAGTCACCAAAGATCTCTGCACCCTCTGCATTGAGTGTAAAGTTAATCACTGGACGGTTATTTTTGTCAAAACCAACACTTGCATTTGTAAGCATTCCACCATCTAAGATAGGGATCTCATGTACAAGATATTTATGCTCTGGATTTTTCGCATCTGGAAGGATGATATCACCATAAGCAGCAGCATCACTCTCACTCATCACAGAAACTCTTGCATCTCTTGCTTCATCTACAGCCATAAGCTCTAGTTTTGCAGCACGACTTATAAGCTCACGAGCACGTTGCTCTTCTGCTTGTGTTTTAATCCCTGCAAGTTGTACTAAGATTTTCTCAGCACCTTGACGAGCAACAACAGGTTCACTCAGACCAAATTGATCAAGTCTATTTCTGATAGTCTCAATCGCCTGATCTACAGCTTGCTTTTCAGTCTTTTTAACCTCTTCTTGAGTAAGAGAAACTGAAACTATAAGATTGTTATCTTGAACAACTGTCCCTTCAATCCCTTTGAGATACTCTTGCATTTTAGGAAAATCGTCATTATCTAAGAGTTCAAATTTCACACCTGTTTCATCAAATGTCAAGCCATCAATTAAAATATCATTGCGTTCTGCAAAATGTTTAACACTCGCAGCAATAGACTTGATACGACTTTTTGTAGCCTCCTCAGTTTTCACACCAAGAAGCATATGCAAACCACCTTGAAGATCAAGTCCAAGTGTAATTTTTTTACCATCCTCTGTTTGAAGGAGTGATGGCATAGAAAAACTTACACCAAAAATTATCGCTAAAGCGAAAATTACTATGCGATAATTAAGCTTCATCCTCATACTTCTTTGCAATGGAGTCTTTCGTGATTTTCACGATAGTGTCTTTGTTCATATCAACACTTAAAAATTTCTCTTCAACTTTGTGAATAACAACGATAAATCCACCATTGGTGATAACCTTGTCACCCTTTTTCAGAGACTCGATCATCTCTTTTTTAGCTTTTGCCTCTTTTTGTTGTGGACGGATAATCACAAAATACATAATTGCGATTAGAAATACGAACGGTAATAGTTGAGAGATAATTTCCATATCTTAACTTCCTTATTAAATAAAATTGTGGCGATTATACAAAAACTATACTAATAAACCTCTAAATTGAGTACAATTTCACATGAATAAAATTTTACAAACCTTTTTACTCGGTATTATCACTGCACTTTTTTTTAGTGCTTTTATCTATTTTGAGGAGTATCACCTTACAAATAAACTACTCAACACCTTTTTTGGGCTCTCTTCACTTGCTCTTTTTCTTTATATACCAAAACGCTCCATTTTAGTTGCTGGTTTTTTTATAGGGCTCTTTTGGTTTTACTGGATTGGCTATAGTTTTGAGTATCAGGGGGTTGGGTATATGTCTCCCATTATCACCCTTGCTTTTGGCTTTATCTATCTTCTATTTTTTCTTCCTCTTTATTTTACTAATAAACCATATATTCGAGCTATTTTACTTTTTGGACTCAGTTTTGTTGAGCCCTTTAACTGGAACTGGTTACAGATAGAACTTCTTTTTGTAGAGAGCTATTTTGGAGTTTACAAATACCAACTTTTTCTCATTTTAGCCTCCCTTGCTCTGCCCTCTTTTTTCAAAAAAATGCCGTATAAAATTCTCCCTTTATTACTACTACTTGGTGCTATTAACTATGGTTATCCTCTTCAAAAGGATGCCCCACTCAAGATAAAGCTCGTTCAAACTGAGATTCCACAAGAGTATAAATGGACAAAAAAAGCTTTTTATCCAACGATTAAAATGGTTTTTCGAGAGATAGACAAGGCAAAAAAAGAGCATTATGATCTCATCGTTTTACCAGAATCTGTACTTCCCCTCTATCTCAATAAAAATCCAATCCTTGTACAAAAACTTCAAAAAGAATCTAGAGATATTAGTATACTTTTAGGCACTCTTTTACAAGAAAATCATAAAAGTTATAATGTGAGTTATCTTTTTGAAAATGGAAATTATACCATTGCAAAAAAGCTTGTATTGGTCCCATTTGGTGAGTATATCCCCCTTCCAAAATTTGCACAAGAATTTATCAATGATACTTTCTTTAGTGGAGCAAGTGATTTTTTAGCAGCAAGCCATCCAACAGATTTCACCATCAAAGGGGTAAAGTTTCGTAATGCCATCTGCTATGAAGCAACATGCCAAGAACTTTATGAGGGGGATGTTAGATATCTCCTTGCCATCAGTAACAATGCGTGGTTTACCCCCTCCATTGAGCCTACCCTGCAAAAGCTTTTACTTAAGTACTATGCCCGAAAAAATGGTGTTACTATTTATCACTCTGCTAACTATAAAGGGAGTGGTATAATCAAATAATAAACTCATTTAGATATAATTAAAAAAATTATTTATCATTGGACATATATTTATGCTAAATCTTAAAAATCCAAATTTATATATCAACCGTGAACTCTCATGGCTTCAGTTTAATACTAGAGTACTCAAACAAGCACAAGATAGATCTCTTCCACTCCTTGAACGCTTAAAGTTTCTTGCCATTTATGGAACAAATCTTGATGAGTTTTATATGATTCGTGTAGCTGGACTGAAAAAACTTTTCTCTGCAGGAATTATAGTCTCAGGTGCAGATAAGCTGACACCTCTGCAACAACTCAAGGAGATACGCTCTTATCTTCACCAAGAACAACAAGTAGTAGAGCATTGCCGTAGTGAAATTCTTAAAGAACTTGAACCAGAGGGTATGAGTGTTAAAAGTTACGATGAAGTCAATCAACATCAAAAAAATTACCTCAATAAATTTTTCAATGATAACATCTACCCTGTTATTATCCCTATCGCTATCGATTCAACACACCCTTTTCCACATCTTAATAACTTAAGTTTTGGGCTTATCGTAAAACTCAGCGACAGTGATGATGCTAGCATTGAGCGTTTTGGAATTATACGTGTTCCTCGCGTTTTAGATAGATTTGTAGAGCTTGGTAATGGAACTTATGTGCCGATTGAAACCATTGTTACACAACATGTTGACAACCTTTTTCCTGGCTATACACTTTTAAAATCTGCTGCATTTAGAGTGACAAGAAATGCAGATATCGCTATAGAAGAAGAGGAAGCAGATGACTTTATGGAGATCCTTGAAGAGGGTTTAAAACTTCGTCGTAAGGGTGAGATGGTTCGTCTTGAAGTTGGGAGTAATGCCGATGATGAGATTATCAATTTCTTCAATCGCCATACCAATGTTTACAAAGATGATATCTACAAATTCCATACTTTTTTAAACCTTTCAAGTCTCTGGCAGATTGTGGGTAACAAAGATTTTGCCCATCTTTTAGCACCACCATTTAAACCTAAAAATCTTCCACCTTTTGATAATGGAGAGAATATCTTTACTACACTTGAAAAGCAAGATGTACTGATGTACCATCCTTATGAGAGTTTTGAGCCTGTTGTAAAACTGATCCAAGATGCAGCAAAAGACAGTGATGTTGTTTCGATTAAAATGACACTGTATCGTTCAGGAACAAACTCCCCAATAGTGAAAGCCTTAATGGATGCAAGTGAGAGTGGAAAACAAGTGACAGTAATGGTTGAGCTTAAAGCACGTTTTGATGAGGAAAATAATCTCATTTGGGCAAAAGCACTTGAGAAATCAGGAGCTCATGTAATTTACGGTATCAAAGGGTTTAAAGTACATGCCAAGGCAACACTTATCACTCGCCGTAAAAATGGAAAACTCAAACAATATGCACATCTTGGTACTGGAAACTACAATCCATCTACAGCAAAGATCTACACAGATATGTCTTATATGACAAGCAAAGATGTTATAACAAATGACCTAACAAGATTTTTTCACTTTTTAACAGGCTTTAGCAAAAAAGGAAAGCTTAATGAGCTTTATATGGCACCAACACAGATAAAGCCAAAGATACTCTCCCTCATTCAAAATGAAGCCCGTCAAGGTAAAAATGGTCAAATAATTGCGAAGGTAAACTCACTTGTTGATGAAGATGTGATCCGTGCACTTTATAAAGCAAGTCAAGCAGGTGTTAAAATTGAGCTTATTGTACGTGGAATCTGCTGTTTAAAACCTGGTATCGAAGGGGTCAGTGAGAATATCAAAGTAGTTTCTATTTTAGGAAAATACTTAGAACATCCACGTACTTTTTACTTTAAAAATGATGCATCACAGGTGTATATCTCTAGTGCAGATTGGATGCCTAGAAACTTAGTACGTCGAATTGAGCTTCTTACTGCCATTAAAGATAATGCTTCTAAAGAAAAAATTATCCAGATATTGCAACTTCAATGTGCAGACAATATGCTCTCACATGAACTGCAAAGTGATGGCTCATATATAAGACTTAAACCTGAAAGTACAAAACATATAAACAACCATAAACTGATGGAAGATTATGTCAACCGTATCGCAAAAGCGACAAAAAAAGAGAGCTCAAGTTCTGTAGCACAACTCGCTTCACGACTCTATAAGGAAAGCTAAAATGATTATGAAATTTAAAAACTATACTCCAAAAATTGGAAACGATACTTGGATAGCACCCTCTGCTGATGTTATTGGTGATGTAGAGATTGGTGAAGATTGCTCCATATGGTTTGGTACAGTTGTTCGTGGTGATGTTCACTCCATTAGAATTGGGGACAGAACAAGTGTTCAAGACTTGAGTATGGTACATATTACTCACCACAAAGGTGAAGTTCGCGGTGTTGAAGGGGATGGAAGCCCTACTATCATCGGTAATGATGTCACTATTGGGCATCGAGTTATGCTTCATGGTTGTATCATTGAAGATGCTTGTCTTATAGGGATGAGTGCAACTATACTAGATAATGCTGTTATAGGCAAAGAGTCTATAGTAGGGGCTGGAAGCTTAGTTACAAAAAACAAGAAGTTCCCACCAAGAAGTCTCATTATGGGGAGTCCTGCTAAAGTAGTAAGAGAATTAACAGAGGATGAAGTCAAAGAGCTTTATGCCTCTGCTTCAAGATATGTCGCGTTTAAGAACGAGTATCAGTAAATATTTTGCAGACTATGTTCTATAGTCTGCATTTATTTTTACATACTCATAACCAAGATCACAACCGTAAGCATTAAATGCTCCATCTGCAATACCTAAATCACAAGCGATAGTAAAACTATCGAGTTGCATCACTTTAGAGGCTTTTTCTTCCATCTTTTCATCAAAGTAAAGTTTTCCTGAGTCATACACACATAGATCGTTAAAAGAGATCTTGAGAGTCTCTTCGCTACACTCTACTCCACTCGCACCAACAGTAGAAGCAATACGTCCCCAGTTTGGATCTTCACCATAGAGTGCAGTTTTGACAAGTAATGAATCAGAGAGTGCTTTAGCTACTTTTTCAGCTTCTACATCATCTTTAGCACCTGTAATCTCATAGGTTACAAGCTTAGTAGCACCTTCACCATCTCTCACCATCTCACGAGCAAGAAAGTTCATAATAGTATAGAGGGCCTCATGAAAGGCCTCTGCATGAAATGCACCAGACTTTTTATTACTCAAAAGGAGGACGGTATCATTTGTAGAGGTATCACCATCTACACTTGCCGCATTAAAGGTGATCTTTGTTGTAACATCAAGGATCTCTTGCATTTTTGCTTTACTTACATCTGCATCGGTAGTTATAAAACAAAGCATCGTAGCCATAGCAGGATTTATCATCCCAGCTCCCTTTGCCATCGCTCCAATATTAAAACTATTACCATCCTCAAGCTCAACTCTTAGAGAGATCTCTTTAGAAAAACTATCTGTAGTCATAATCGCTTTTGCAGCATTATGAGGATTTTTCTGACCTATATCAAAAAGTTTTGCTCCAGCTATAAGTTTCTCTTTTGGAACTCTCACACCGATAACACCAGTTGAACTCATAACAGGATTTTTCACATCACTTGGCAGAGTTGCAAGAATCTCTTTAATATCTTCAATACCAGCTCTTCCAGTCATAGCATTTGCATTTTTAGAGTTAATAAGTACAAAATTTGTCTCAAACTCCCCCATCTCTCGAAAGTGTCTTATAGGTGCAGCAGTCATCTTGTTTGTTGTAAAAACAGATGCTATTTCACAAGGTGTATCTGAATAGATAAACGCCATGTCAAGTGCTCCATTTGGTTTCAAACCAGCACTTATACCATCAGCATAAAAACCATCAGCACAACAAACACCACAACTTGTTTGAACTATCTTATACAAACTTCAACTCCTTTGGTTTTACTCTTTTTCTGATAAGGTCTCTTGTCATTTTAATACCCTCATGTGTTCCAATCACAAGAAGTTTACACTCACTTGTTACAAGCACATCACCCTTAGGCATACTCATAAACTTTCCATCTTTTTTAGTAATTCCAACGATAGAACAGTTTGTAATTTGGCGGATGTGTGTTTCTTTTAACTTTTTGAGTACTGCCCATGAGTATTTTGGAACAACAATATCTTCCATATCTAATGGGTTATCACTCTTGTACAAGAACTCTTCTAAAAGATTTTCCATATCTGGACGAGCAGCCATTGCACTTACACGTTGTGCTGTCAGTTTTGTTGGACTTACAACTGTATCTGCACCAAGCTTTTTGAGTTTTTCAACATCACTCATAGATTCAGCAGAAGAGATCACATAGTAAGGACGAGGTAAGAAGTGCTCTTTTTCAAAAAGTCTTACAGAAGCGATAAGTGCAATATTATCAGCAATAGAAGCAGACAATGTTATAAGACCTTTTGCAGAGGAAAGGTGAGCTTTAAGCATTGCAAGCTCTGCATGAGGTTCTGCTTGAAGATAAGCTGGATACTTATGTTCTTGTGCCCATTCATGAATCTCTTTTCTAGGATCAATCACAACAAAAGGGATATGATTGAGACGCAACTGCTGTGTGACTTCTATCGTGTAATCATTATGATAACAAACAACAAAATGTTTTTTAAGTCTAGCGATCTTATATAACATTCTTCTCTCCTTGAGAATAGCAATAATATTACCTCTGTTTAATTCTGAAACTAAAATACCCACTGCGGATGAAAAAACTGCAAATCCAGAAATAATAAGTGTAATAGTGAAAATTCTACCTGCATCAGAAACAGGAGCAATCTCTCCAAAACCAACAGTTGTAAATGTAATACCAGTTTGATATATGGCATCCATGACAGTAAAATCATCTATGACAACATAGCCAATTGTTCCAACTAACATCGTTAGTACTGTTAAGATAAGGGGTAAACGAAATGCTTTGAGGTGAGGGTAAACTTCAGGAAGAAGCTTTACATCGGGTTTGGGAGCAGTCTCCCAATTGAGGAATTTACGAATCCTTTCTAAAAGATTCAAAACAATTCCCTAATGCTTACGAATTTTTCTTAAGTGTGCGTAATTCTCTTGCAGAAATCTTAATTTTTTTCGTTGTACCATCTTCTAATGTGATACGCACTGTTCGTAGGTTTAATAAAAAACGACGCTTTGTTCTGTTTTTTGCATGAGAAACATTGTTCCCACTCATAGGGCCTTTGCCACTAATAGCACATCTTCTTGCCATCTTAGGTTCCTTGTTTAGGTTTTTAAAGTTGCGAATTGTACCAAGTTAAAGCAAAACTTCAACTTAAGCCAACTAACTTTTATAAACTTCTGATAAATTTATATTTCTTTTATGATTATACAGCTAAAATATACAATATTCAACAAATTCACATAAAAGATAGACAATTTGATAACTAAAGATAAAATTGATACCTATATAGAGAAGATTCCCCCCTCTTCAAAAGTTTTACAAGTAACGATAAAACTACTTAATGATGGGGAACTTGCTAAGGCAGCACAGATTGCATCTCAAGATTTGGCCCTAAGTGCTTATCTTAAGGACTTAGTCAATAAACCTATATATGGTTTTAAGACTGAGGTGAAAGATATCAATCAAATCTTTGGAATTTTGGGAGTTGCAAAGTCTCAACAAACTGTCTATAACTATATGATCACTCTTTTATCTCCTGCGAAATGGAAACTATTTCAACTTAACAAAACATCTTTTTCAAACTTACAAGCAGAACTCTCAGCATCTTGGCAAAAGATACTGAAACATCTTCATACTGAAGATAAAGAGCTTGAGAGTGCTATCGCTTTATTACCCGCTAGTATTATCGTTTCAGAAGCTCTATTTAGTGAAAAGATAGAAGATGTGAATCTCCTTCGTAGTGTCCACTCTATAGATTTAAATACCATACTACAACGTTTATGTAATGTGGATCTTTTTGATATCTGTGAACAAATAGCAAATAAATGGGAGATGAGCCCAGAGATTGCACAGATAGTTCAAGCAGCTTCAGGGGTCAAGCCTTCAGAAGATGAAAAGCTCAATATGCTTGGAAAATGGATGCACCTTCTTCTTTTTTACACCCTTTCTCAACCTGCTTATATAGAAGCAGAACTCAATGACTTTATAGAGTTTCAGATTGAGTATGTTGGTGATATCTATGATGATTTTGCAATGCTAATGGAGATCTCATGAGAGCGGTAGTCAAAGATGGTATGGGGATTTTTACCCCGCAAGGTTTTCTTGATGGAAATAATAGTGCTAGTTTTTTAAGTATAGAAGATATAGAAGCGACGACAAAACTCAATGCAGATATGATCCTTGTTTCTTTGAAAAAAGTAGTATTTTTCAATCGTAACGGATTAGATGCCTTTGTCAAGATGTTTATGAGAGTGCGTTCAGCAAGCCATGCTACAGTCGGTTTTTGTGATTATAATGAAAAAAAGTTCAAAGCAATTGGTAATTTCTATAAAGACGATTTAAATTTTTCTCTCTTTCTTACACAAGAAGTTGCTTCACTTTTTGCTTCAAGTTTTAAAAACCAAAGTAAAAATGTTCTTCTTTATAGCGAAGATAAATCTCAACGGGCAGCAATGGCCATAGAGCTTCATGACAATGGGCACAATCCAATCATCACCCAAACATATGAAGAGTTTCAGGAAAAAGCAAAAGCTGAGAATGCCTACGATGTGATTATAGAGAACACTTATCTTGGACAGATGGGGCAACAAGTAGCAACCCGTGTTACAGGAAACGCCATCATCTATACAGTATCATCTTTTTTAGATACAGAGATAGGATCTACTTTCAATATAGCTTACCATAACAACTCACTTAATGTTGGTTTTCGACTCTTTATCTTTGATGCCTATAAAGTGGTAAGTATGAATGTGCATGCACTCAACTTTTTCTCTAAACTTGCAAGCTCAAGTGCTGAATACAATGCAACTATCTGCTTTGTTGGGATGACTTTTGAGAAAACTCCTATAGAGTTTAAAGAAACACTTGAAGATTCTGGAATTATGTTTTTTGAGCAGATGGATGATATTTTACAAAATAAAGAGTTACTTAATGAACTTGGAGCAAGCAGTGCTGCAAGTGTAAAAAACAAACGAGCAATTAATAAGGTTATGGTTACAGAATTACCAAACTTTATTGATGCAACGGTGGCTACTATAGAGATGATGACAAACTCACAAGCTATTAAAGAAGCAGCTAAAGTTGACAAGATAGAGATTTCAGATAAAGAAAATAAAATAGCAAGTTCCATAGGTTTTTATGGCGATATGGATGGGATGGTGATGCTTGTTTTTCCTGTAGAGATTGCAAAAAAAGCTTGTGAACTTCTTATAGGGGAAGAGACTGATGATATTGAGATGATTTTAGATACCCTTGCTGAACTTGTCAATATTGTAGGGGGAAAAGTAAAAACTCTTCTCTCTGAACAAGGGATAAATGTAGATATTACACTTCCACGTACCTACCCAAATGTAGATGCCCTTTTAGAGATTGCACAAGATAAAAAAGGTGTTCAGGTTGATTTATCTTTTAGTGGCGACAACTTCTTATTTTTCTTAACAAGATAAAAAGCTAGTTTTTTCTATAATTTCAAAAATAAAACTAGGAACATAATATGATGCAAGTAGCACCAAGTATTTTATCTGCTGATTTTGGGAATCTTCAACATGATGTTGAGGAGATTTGTAATGCTGGGTGTGACCTAGTTCATGTAGATGTCATGGATGGACACTTTGTTCCTAACTTAACAATTGGGCCAGTCGTTGTATCTGCAGTAGCCAAATGTGCTACAAAACCTTTAGACATCCATCTTATGGTTGAAAACAATACCTTTTTTGTAGAACTTTTTGCACCTCTTCAACCTCAATATATCTCTTTTCACATAGAAGAGGAGAAACATCCCCATAGACTTATACAAAAAATTCGTTCTTTAGGGATCAAGCCTGCTATCGTTTTAAACCCACATACACCTCCAGAATCTGTCGAGTTTTTACTTCAAGATTTAGATATGGTACTCCTTATGAGTGTGAACCCTGGTTTTGGTGGACAAAGCTTTATACCGAGTGTTATTGAAAAGGCATCGCGTTTAAATGAGATGAGAAATAGACTCAACCCAAATTGTCTTATAGAAGTAGATGGTGGAGTAAGCGACAAAAATATACAATCTCTTAAAGATGCAGGTGTAGATGTTGTAGTTGCAGGAAGCTATGTCTTCAAACATGAAGATCGTCAAAAAGCTATAAAAAGTTTACAAATCTAATGCGCACGAAAATTTGTGGTATCACATCTTATAAAGATGCTATGGTAGCTATCAATGCAGGAGCAGATGCTCTTGGCTTTGTTTTTTACGATAAATCTCCACGTTGTGTTACAATAGAACAAGCAAAAGAGATCATCTCTGCACTCCCCCCTTTTGTAGAAAAAGTTGCCCTCTTTGTCAATGAAGATGCCAAAAGCATAGATACCACTTGTCAAGCTGTTGGTGCTACATTAGCACAACTTCATTTTGAAGCTTCAGATCAACTCTATAACTCACTTCAAACACCACATATTAAAGTTATTAGAGCAAAATCTAAAGAGGATATACTCAGATATCAAGATGAGTATAGACTTGTCGATGCTTATTGTGAAGCTTATGGTGGAGCAGGTAAACGGATCAATATAGAATGGTTTGAAGATGTAGATTGTTCCAAAATCATTCTAGCTGGTGGATTAGATGACTCAAATGTAAGTTCACTCAAAGCTTATGGATTTTACGGTGTTGATGTGAGTAGTGGTGTCGAGATAAGTCATGGGAAAAAAGATAGTTCAAAAGTTCGAAAGTTTATAGCCAATGCTCAATAAAACTTTCCCCCTAGACCATAAAAGTGTCTCTCTTCTTACTACACGGGGCCTTACATTAGAAAAAATAAAAGAACAGATAGATGAAAGCTTAGACTTTTTTCTTGAACTTTCCCGTGCACAAGGACTCAATATCATAAAACGCCAAGGGCACTACTTTTTTCAAACAAAATTTACAAAACTTGAAGATGCAGAGTTTTGTATCGTAGATATAGAAACAAATGGCTCTAAGATTGAGAGACATCAAATCATAGAGATTGCTGCGATCAAAGTAAAAAATGGCAAAATTATAGATAGCTATGAATCACTTGTTCACACAAAAGAGATTAACCCTCATATAACAGAGATTACAGGGATAAAAGCATCTGATACAAAAAATGCACCCTCTTTAAAAAAAGTGCTCCAAGAGTTTAAAACATTTTTAGGTGATGCTATATTTATCGCTCATGATGTAAAGTTTGATTATAATTTTATCTCTGCGAGTTTAGAAAAATGTGGCTTTGAATCACTACTCAATAGAACACTGTGTTCGCTTAGCTTTGCAGAGCGCAGTATTAGCTCTTACAGATATGGACTTTCGTATCTCAACGATTCACTCAACTTAAACCCAAATGCGACACACCATAGAGCTATGAGTGATGTAATGACAACATATGGACTTTTTATACACTGTATGGATAGATGTGATGCAAGTTTGAATAATGTAGAAGATCTTATAAAGTTTTCAAGAGAAGGGAAAAGACTTAAAAGGCCAAAACTTGACCCTTTAAAAGTAGATGAAAAATAGAAGCTACTCTTTAAAAGCACCTGGCTTTATAAGTTTAGCATAACGAGCATCCATACGCTCATCTTCACTCATAGCTTTAAGTTTTGTAACTTCTTCTAAGAAGTACTCTTTTATTGCTGTAGCGGCTGCATCTTTATCGCGATGTGCACCGATAAGTGGCTCATTGATGATATCATCAATAAGATCAAGTTCAAGAAGGTCTGATGAAGTAATTTTCATCGCGTTTGTTGCTGCTTCAGCCTTTTTAGGATCATTCCATAAAATTGCAGAACAACCTTCAGGTGAAATAACACTAAATACAGAGTAACGCATCATTGCAAATTTATCTGCAACACCAATAGCAAGTGCTCCACCTGAACCACCCTCACCTATAACGATAGAGATAGTTGGTGTTTTGATATCTGCAAGTTCTAGTAAGTTTCTAGCGATTGCTTCTGATTGGTTACGCTCTTCAGCACCAAGACCAGGGTATGCACCCGGTGTGTCCACAAGCATCAAAATTGGCATACCAAATTTTTCTGCCATTTTTGCTGCTCGCAGTGCTTTTCTATACCCTTCAGGATGTGGCATACCAAAGTTACGTTTGAGCTTATTTTTCGTTCCACGACCTTTTTGCTCACCGATAACCATCACTTTTTCATCGCCAATATAACCCATATAGCAGATAATAGCAGGATCATCACGGAAATGACGATCACCATGAATCTCATACTTATCTTTCATGATAAGATTAATATAATCAAGAGCATAAGGACGATCAAGATGACGTGCAAGTTGTAACTTTTGAAAGTCTGAAAGATTTTTGTAAATCTTTTCTACTGTCTTATCTAACTCTTTTGTAAGTTCTGCAACTCTACCTTCATCGTGACGAACACGTGCAGAGATTATGTCTTCTTGAAGAAACTTAATCTTGTGTTCAAAATCTAAATATGTAGCCAAATTAAATCCTTGTCAATTAGATTTTTTTGAAAATCAGAACACCATTAGTTCCACCAAATCCAAATGAGTTACTCATAACAACATTTAAATCTGCTTTTCTAGCACCCTCTGTAACATAATCAAGGTCACAATTTTCATCAGGAGTTGTATAGTTAATCGTTGGTGGAATAACACCATCACGCATTGCCATAAGACAAGTAACAGCTTCAATACCACCAGCAGCACCAAGACAGTGACCGATTTGACCTTTGATAGAACTCATTGGAGGACATCCAGCTTCAGAGTCACTAAGAAGTTCTTTTACTGCTGCTGTTTCGTTTTTATCATTTACTGGTGTTGATGTTCCATGTGCATTTACATAATCAACATTTGGTTCACCTGCCATTTTATAAGCAGCTCTCATAGCACGAGCAGGACCATCAAGAGATGGAGTCGTAATATGGTTTGCATCACCACTTTCACCAAAACCAATAATCTCACCATAAATGTTAGCACCGCGAGCTACTGCTGATTCATACTCTTCAAGTACAAGCGCAGCTGCACCCTCACCCATAACAAAACCATCACGATCTGCATCAAATGGACGTGATGATGTTTTAGGATCATCATTTCTTGTTGAGAGTGCTTTCATAGCAGCAAAACCACCAATACCAACACCAGTAATAGCAGACTCAGCAGCTACAACAAGCATCTTTTCAGCACCATTACACATAATTGTTTTACATGCTTCACTTATTGCATGAGTACCAGCAGCACAAGCTGTTACAGAAGAGAGGTTAGGTCCTTTTGTTCCATGTTCAATAGAAACAAAACCACCGAGCATATTTACAAGTGCTCCGGGGATAAAAAATGGTGAGATACGACGAGGCCCACGATTTTCTAAAATAACAGAGTTTTTCTCAATAGATGGAAGACCACCAATACCGCTACCAGCAGAGATACCAAATCTTTCCATATCAGTATCTTCACCAAAGTTTGCATCAGCCATAGCTTCTTGCGCAGCTTTAAGACCAAGATGGATAAATCTATCTGCTTTTTTTACTTCTTTAGGAGCCATTACAGTAGCAGGATCAAAATCTTTTACCTCACCTGCAATTTTCACACTGTAATTTTCAGGATCAAATATAGTAATCGTGTCAATTCCACATTCACCATCACAGATTGCTTTAAATGCGCTCTCTTTATCGTTCCCTACTGAGTTTATCATCCCTAAACCTGTTACTACTACTCTTCTCATAAATGCGTCTCCATAAAATATAAAATACTTTTAAAAATCAACGTGAAAATTCACTTCTAAAAATATTTAGCTGTCAAGACAAGCTTGACAGTTAAAATTTGCTAATTATTTATTATTTGCTTTCTATATAAGCAACAACATCAGCAACAGTTTGAATCTTTTCAGCTTCATCATCTGGAATTTCGATGTCAAATTTTTCTTCAAGAGCCATTACTAGTTCAACTACATCTAGGCTATCTGCACCTAAATCTTCTACGAATTTCGCATCTTCTTTTACTTCATCAGCGCTTACGCTTAATTGTTCTACAACTACTTCTTTAATATCGTCTAATAGTGCCATTATAGCTCCTGTGTTTAAGTTTAAAATCGTGTAATTATAGCATAAGTATCTTAATCAAATAAAAAATGAAGAACTTTTTATGCCATATTCATTCCACCATTTACCTTTAAAGTCTCCCCTGTAATATAGGAAGCATGATCAGAGAGTAAGAAAGCTGTAGCCTCTGCAACCTCTGAAGCTGCCCCCATTCTATTCATTGGGATTTTCGCATTGATACCATCTTTTATCTCATCACTAAGTATCTCTGTCATTTCAGTAGAGATAAATCCCGGTGTTAAAGAGTTGTAACGTATACCACTTGTAGCCGCTTCAAGTGCAAATGATTTTGTCATCGCAATCGTGCCACCCTTACTTGCTGCATAGTTTGTTTGTCCTGCATTTCCAGTCTCACCAATGATAGAGGCGATATTTACGACTGAACCAAACTTTTTCTTTCTTGCTGCTTTAAAAAACTCACGACAACCTATAAATGTAGAAGTAAGATTTGCATTAATTACAGACATAAAATCCTCTGTTTTCATACGAAGTGCAAGTTTATCGTTTGTAATTCCTGCATTGTTAACAAGATAACTCAACTCGCCATCACTGTCAATAATAGTCTTTATAGCATCTATGTATGCAGCTTCATCACTTACATCAAAGCCAATCACTGCTGCGTTTCCACCAGCCGCTTCAATCGCATCTTTTACTGCATCTGCCTCAGCTGCTCCACTACGATAGTTTACCCATACTTTGAGACCAAAACCCGCTAAAGTTTTTGCAATCTCTGCACCAATACCACGACTTGAACCTGTTACTAAAACATTTTTACCACTAAATTTCATATTAAAGAATTTCCTTTTATTAGATTAAACTATGATCCATCTCAGATGGAATATCAAGACCCATAAGTTTTAAAACTGTTGGAGCTATGTTGTTGAGCCCTCCAGCTTCCACTTTACTTACACCTTCAGCTTCAACAAAACACCATACTTTACCAACTGTATGGTTTGTAAGAACATGACCTTCATCATCTTTCATCTCTTCACAGTTTCCATGATCTGATGTAATCACTAAAGAGTAATCCTTCTCTTTTGCTTTTTCACGAATAAGTCCAAGCTCTGTATCTACCGCTGTAACTGCTTTTTTTGCAGCTTCAAAATCACCCGTGTGTCCTACCATATCGCCATTAGCAAAATTTACTACTATAAAGTCATACTCTTCATCCATCGCTTTAAGTACGGCAGCACCAACTTCTGCTGCACTCATCTCAGGCTTCATATCGTAAGTTTTTACATCTGGAGATGGGATAAGTACTCGCGTTTCATTTGCATATGGCTCATCAATACCACCATTTAAGAAAAATGTTACATGAGCATATTTTTCTGTTTCTGCAGTATGAAGTTGACGAAGACCTGCATTGGAGATCACTTCAGCTAAAGTATTTTTTGGTGGCTCTTTTTTAAAAAGTACTGGGTAGGTAAAACTTTTGTCATACTCTGTAATAGTGGCAAGATTTACTTTTACTTCACGACGAGCAAAACCATTAAAATCTTTTGCACCAAGTGCAGTCACCATCTCACGCATTCTATCACTTCTAAAGTTGATAGTGAGTACACTATCCCCATCTTGCATGCCATCGTAGCCGTTAAATGCTACGGGATCAACAAACTCATCTGTTTCACCTAAAGAGTAAGAATGTCCTACATATGCAGCAGGATCAAAGTCTGTTTTTGGAGTTGCTTCTACTATAGCTCTATAGCCACGTTCTACTCTCTCCCAACGATTATCTCTATCCATAGAGTAAAAACGCCCTGAGATAGTTGCAATACTTACATTCTCATTTAAGTGTTTATTTACTATTTCTATATATTTTTGTGCAGAAGTTGGAGAAACATCACGCCCATCTGTTATAAGATGTAAAAACACTTTTTTGCCATTTTTTGCTGCAATATCTGCTATACCCATAAAATGATCTATATGAGAGTGAACACCACCATCGCTCATAAGTCCTATTAGGTGCAGTCTGTCTGATTTTGTGAAAAGCTCTTGAAGTACTTCATTTGATTCTAATGTATTCTCAGAAAGTGCCAAAGAGATTTTGACCAAATCTTGATATAAAACGCGACCACTTCCTATGCTCATGTGACCCACTTCTGAGTTACCCATTTGCCCCTCAGGCAATCCTACACTTAGACCAAATGTATCTATAAGTGCATGGGGTACCTCAGCAAAAAGTTTGTCGTAAGTTGGTTTTATAGCATTATAAAAAGCATTTGACTCTGTTTTTGCAGAGTAGCCTATACCGTCTGTTATCACTAAAATCGTTTTTTTACCCAATTTAATTCCAATCAATACTGTTTTCGTTATTATACAATAAGTTTGACAACCTATCTAAAAGAGAGTAAAATTACCGCTCATGATAGAGCTTAAAAATATAACTAAAAAATACGAAATCAATAAAAACAATACTGTCACAGCCTTAGATGGAATAAGCCTCAAAATACAAGAAGGTGAGCTTGTTGTTCTTAAAGGTGCAAGTGGAAGTGGAAAGAGTACTATACTCTCACTCATTGCGGCACTCTCCAAACCTACAAGTGGCGAAGTTATAGTCGATAAAAAGCAGATCTCAAAACTCAGTGACAACTTTGCTTCTATATATAGAAGAGACAACATTGGCTTTGTCTTTCAGAAGTACAATCTAATTCCTGAACTCTCAGTCAAAGAAAACATTTTACTTCCACTTGTACCACTCAACTTAGAAGAGAAACTTGTTGAAGAAAAGCTTCAAAAAGTAATGAAACAGTTTCACATTGAACATAAGGCTGAGAATCTTGTTAAAAACCTCTCTGGTGGAGAGCAACAACGTACTGCCATAGCTCGTGCAAATGTCAATCAGCCAAAAATTATCCTGGCAGATGAGCCAACAGCAAATCTCGATAAAAAACTCTCTTTACATTTTATAGAGATACTTCAGGAGTTAAAGTCTGAGGGAAAAACCATAGTGGTTGCTACACACGACCCTCTTTTCTTTGACTTAGATTTTATAGATAGAACTATAGAGATGCACCAAGGGAAAATAGTAGAGTGATACTCCTGCCTGAAGTTTTAGCCATCTTTATACTAGATATTATCTTTGTACTTTTTTGTACCATTGCATTTATCAATGCACTAAAGATATATCTACGATGGGATGCAGATGCTACGACTACTGAACAATACAATTTAGAGAAAAAAAGCTACTTGAGTGCAACAATAATCAAGTTTGTCTTTATGGTAAAAGTACCCCTCTTTTTATTTTTTATCTTTTCACTCGATAAAATCTCAGACATACTTACCGGAGCTATGTGTGGGGCTGGTGTTGTTGATGCGACTATCTACGGAAACTACCTTTTTGTCCTCAAGATTTTAAACCTTTACTTTTTTGCATACTGGCTAGCACTTAACAATGAAGATCTCAAACATGAAGTGCAACCCTATACCAAAGTAAAATTTGGTTTTTTCATACTTATCTATTTTCTTTTAATGGCAGAGATATTTTTAGAGTTTATGATGTTTAGCTCTATAAATCTTAATGATGTTGTTGATTGTTGTGGAGCTATTTATTCTAGTTCATCAAGTTCTTACTTCTCTTCTATACTCTCACTCAAACATTCTATAATCTTGGCTTTGTTTTACAGCAATTTTTTTCTTATCGCACTTTTTTACTATAAAAGATATGCCAAACTATTTGCCTTTGCCAATATCTTTTTTCTTTTTATCTCCATCATTAGTCTTATCACTTTTTTTGGTACTTATATCTACCAATCACCCTCACACCACTGCCCATTTTGTCTTTTACAAAAAGAGTACTATTATGTGGGCTATTTCCTTTATACTCTTTTATTTTTAGGAACATTTTCAGGTATTTATGCAGGTTTTTTAAAGACTAATGAAAAAACTCAAACTAAAAACTACAAATCTTCTTTAATTTTCAATGGCTTGTATCTCCTTATAGTCAGTGCTTATCCACTCTTTTATTATCTTAAAAATGGTGTTTTGTTGTAAAGAAAACCGCTATACACTATAATGTCATTTTTAATTTACTTATTATATAGGACAGATATTGCTTTATTATTTACATGAATATTTTGACATAAATCTTTTAGGCTATATCACCATTCGCGGTGGTATAGCTTTTTTTCTTGCACTCTTTTTTACACTTTTTTTACTACCGCGATTTATCCGTTGGGCACAAAGAACATCAAGTGTACAACCTATCAATGAGTGGGCACCTGAACGCCACCAAGCGAAAGCTTCAACACCAACTATGGGTGGTATTGTTTTTATAAGCTCTACTATTGTTGCTTCACTCTTCACAATAAAATTTAGCAATATGTATGCACTTGGTGCTATTTTGACACTTGTACTTTTTTCACTTATAGGTTTTCAAGATGACTTTGCAAAGATTAAAAAGAATGAAAACCTAGCAGGCCTTAAAGCTCGTACAAAACTTGCATTACAAATCCTTTCAGCCCTTGGTGTTGCTGCATTTTTATGCTTTTTTGCAGATTTCAATACAGACCTTTATGTCCCTTTCATTAAAAGTCCTATCTTAGATATGGGAGCTTTTTCTATCATCCTTTGGGTTCTTGTTATCATCGCTACATCCAATGCCGTGAATCTTACAGATGGTCTTGATGGGCTTGCTACGGTTCCATCTATTGCAGCCTTAGTCACGTTTAGTATCATCATCTACATCACAGGAAATGCAAAAATCAGTGCCTATCTTCTTATGCCAAACTTTGAAGTTGGAGAGGTGGCCATTATCGCTGCAGCTCTCATCGGTGCACTCACTGGTTTTCTTTGGTATAACTGTCACCCTGCCGAAGTATTTATGGGAGACAGTGGCTCTCTTACTATTGGTGCATTTTTAGGGTATCTTTCTATCATCTCTAAAAGTGAGATTCTTTTACTTCTTATAGGTTCTATCTTTGTGATTGAGACACTCTCTGTAATTTTACAAGTAGGAAGTTACAAGCTTCGTAAAAAACGCGTCTTTTTAATGGCACCTATCCACCACCATTTTGAGATGAAACAGTGGGCAGAGAACAAAATCATCGTTCGTTTTTGGATTATAGCTATCCTCTCAAATATCATCGCACTCATCAGTCTTAAAATCCGTTAATGAAAAATTTAGCCATCCTAGCCTCTCATAACGGTAGTGGCTTTGATGCCATCTATAAAGCGATACAAGAGAAGAAACTCTTATGTAACATTACACTTGTTATCTCTAACAATACAAATGCTAAAGTGCTAAAAAAAGCAGAAGATGCCTCTTTAAATAACTACCTTGTCAATGCGAAACATTATGAAAATCCAGATGAAAAAATCTATGAACTTTTACTACAAAACAACATTGAGTACATATTTCTCTCTGGCTACATGAAAAAACTCCCTGCAAAAATCACACAAAACTTTCAAGTTATCAACTCACATCCCTCTCTTTTACCTCAATATGGTGGAGAAGGGATGTATGGAAGATATGTCCACGAAGCAGTTATTGCAAATAAAGAAAAAGTAAGTGGTGTCACTCTCCATTATGTAGATGAAGTGTATGATTCAGGGGAGATTATCTTACAAAAAGAGATACAACTTTCAAAAGATGAAACGGTAGACTCTTTAGAAAAAAAGATAAAACAGCTCGAAGCATCTACTATTGTAGAGGGATTACAAAGATGTTTGAACTAGCCGAATACATAGGTATCATCGCATTTAGTATGAGTGGATTTTTTGTAGGAGTTCGTAACCACTTAGATCTTCTTGGTGTTTTAATTGCTACCTTTTTAACAGCTTTAGGTGGCGGTATCATCCGTGATATTGGAGTTGATAAAACCCCTTTTACCTTTACAAACACCTACCCGGCTCTCATCGTTGTTATTGTTTTAGCTCTACTTATACTCTTTCGTTTTCATAAACGAAACTCTTTAGAAAATAAAGCTCTCTTTATCTGGAGTGATTCCATAGGACTTGTCTCTTTTAGTATCTCTGGAGCACTTATTGCTATAGAGCATCATTTTAATCTTGCTGGTGTTGTTGCCATGGCGTTTACCACCGCAGTAGGAGGGGGAATTGTAAGAGATGTCATCATTAATGAGGTTCCCTTTGTTTTAAAAACAGGCTTTTATGGCACTATCTCTTTACTTATAGGAATGACTCTTTATATTCTTGCACAATTTTCCTTGATCTCTTTTAGTTCTATCTCTCTTTTATTTATCTTTGCATTTGTTTTGAGGCTTATAGCTTATTATAAAAAATGGGCAATTCCATTAAAATAATGCTATATAAGTTTCCTTTCAGTACAAAGTAGTATAATTTCACTTCTTTAACTACAAATGGCCGGCCAATTAGCTCAGTCGGTAGAGCAACTGACTGAAAATCAGTGTGTCCTTGGTTCGATTCCGAGATTGGCCACCACTTCTTTATATCAAAACCCTTTTAACTTTTTAACAAAATAAAAACAGAAACTTTGATATAATTAAATATGTTCTTAAAGAGCACCAATTATTATGGGGACGATTTGGCTTCGACTGGAGCTGATGGTCTATGACTGCATGTCGGACTGAGCACTTCCGTTACACGGCTCACAATTGCTTAAACGCAAACAATACAAATTATCGCCCAGCTTTAGCAGTAGCTTAAGTTTTACCCCCTCTTAGAGGACGGGCTGCTTCACCTATGGACTCTAGATAAGTAGGATTCGAAGTATAACCCCTATGTAGATATATATAAAGTCTGTCTCAGCTTTATACGAATCTTTGAGACTGGTCTTGTGTAGCTTTGCAAGTTGTGTGAAGCAAGATAAGATTTTAACAACTTCTCTAAGCATGTAGACGTTGTAGATAGTCAGCTTTAGGACTGCGGTTCGATCCCGCACGTCTCCACCATTAAACAATCACATCAATTTTTATTTATCATATTGTGTCAATTTATTATAACGAATCATACTAGCAAGCTCTTTTCCATAAGCGGCTCCAAGTTCTGAATACTTATCTAATTTTTTCACAAGTTCATAGGGATCATTTGTTTTCATTTTTTCTACTCTAAACTGCTCAAACACTTTTCCTGTTGCAAGAATTCTATAATAATCTCGAATAGAGTCAGCAATCGTTGTATATTTTTTTACATATACTGTTTTATTCCCTCTTTTTTGACTTGCTGGAACTCTTGGCTCATTTTTATTTATGGACCATACACCAAAGACATTGTTTGCTTCTTGAAAAAATCTTGAAGTCCCCCATGCACTCTCCATCGCAGCCTGTGCTAAAGCGATACTTATAGGGTGTGGTTTCATTCTTTGTAAAAGATCTTGCGGATTCTTTGCAGCATACTTTTTCATAAGTTTTTGAATCTTTGTATTTTGTGGATCTTTTTTTACTAAAGATTGTGTCTCTACATATTCATTTTCCAATTCTCCATACACCTTTTCAACTGCTGGAACAAGTAAAGCAAAAAAGCGCTTTTTTTTCTCCTGAATACTTATGTTTTTTGGTATAACTGAAGCTGTATAATGAGCTTGTTTAGCATCCACTTTGTTTGCCTGAAGTAGTGTTGTAGTAAATAGTAGTACTAACAATGACGATAAAATTATTCTCTTTTTGATAAAAAATCCTTTAATGATAAATCTATTTAACTATTTTATACTTATAAATTGAGTTTCATATAAAGAATTCATTTTTCTGCTTATTTTCAATTGTAATTTAGTTACCCATAAATTAAGTATTATTAACTCTTATAATATCTACAGAATGTCAGAATTTTAACTTTTTTTAAAAATCAATAGTAATCTTTATCATTTTAGTTCTTTTATTGTATAATTAGATTATGAATAATTATACAGAAATATTAAGAGCACATAATTTAAAAGCAACACCACAAAGATTAGAGATAACTAATGCTTTATATACGAATGGACATATGAACATAGAAAATCTTTATGCAATGATGCTTGAGAAGTTCAACTCTATTTCACTCGCTACAATTTATAAAAACATCAATATTATGCTTGAAGCTGCCTTTATACAAGAGGTAAAAATTCCAAATGCAAAATCTGTTTATGAGCTTACAAAAGCAAGCCATTCACATGCAGTATGTTCAAACTGTGGACATATTGAAGATATTACACTAGATCTATCTTCTATTCAAAACACTGCCATGGGTATTACAGATTTTAAAATAGAAACTTCCGATTTAGTTTTTTCTGGCCTTTGTAAAAAGTGTCAATAAGTTTTTCATTTTAACAACTCCTCAGAACAATAAGAGTATAATCGCGATATATATTTTTCCAAGAAGGAATTCCTATGCGCGGTTATAAGATTTTTGCTGGTTCGGCAAGTGTTGATTTTGCAAAAGAGATTTGTAATGTTTTAGATGTTCCATTAGCGAAAGCTGATGTTAAAAAATTTAGTGATGGTGAGATTTCAGTACAAATTGCTGAAAGTGTTCGTGGTCGTGATGTTTTTATAGTACAAAGTACAGGTGCTCCCTCAAACGACAATTTAATGGAACTCCTTATTATGACAGATGCACTTAAGCGTTCATCTGCTTCAAGTATTACAGCTGTTGTTCCTTACTATGGTTATGCTCGTCAAGACCGTAAAGCAGCTCCACGTGTTCCTATTACTGCAAAACTTGTAGCAAATCTTTATGAAACAGCAGGAATTGACCGTGTTGTTACCATCGACTTACATGCTGGGCAAATTCAAGGTTTCTTTGATATTCCAGTAGATAATCTTTATGGCTCAGTAACTTTTGAGCAATACATAAAAAGCAAAAATCTTAAAAACCCTCTTATTGCTTCTCCAGATATTGGTGGAGTTGCACGTGCAAGATACTTTGCAAAACGTATGGGCTTAGAGATGGTTATCGTAGATAAACGCCGTGAAAAAGCAAATGAAGCAGAAGTGATGGGTATCATTGGTGATGTTGAAGGCTATGATGTAATTATGATTGATGATATGGTTGACACTGCTGGAACAATGGTAAAAGCTGCCACTGCCCTTAAAAATAAAGGTGCTACATCTGTTATGGCATGTGCTACTCATGGCGTTTTAAGTGGTAAAGCATACGAAAACCTAGAAAATGGTGAGCTTGATGAGCTTATTATTACAAATACACTCGACACTAAAGAGCATAAAAAAATAAAAGTACTTACAGTAGCTCCACTTTTTGCTGAAGTTATTCGTCGCGTTTATCATAATGAAAGTGTTAATTCACTTTTTGCATAATAAAAACTTTTCAACAGGAATATAATTGAAAAACATTAGAAACTTCTCTATTATTGCACATATTGACCATGGTAAAAGCACTCTTGCTGACCGTATTATTCAAGAGTGTGGTTCTGTAACTGAACGTGAAATGTCAACACAGATGATGGACACTATGGACATCGAACAAGAGCGTGGAATTACCATCAAAGCTCAATCTGTTAGACTTGACTATGTAAAAGATGGACAACACTACATCCTTAACCTTATAGACACTCCGGGACATGTTGACTTCTCTTATGAGGTAAGCAAATCTCTTGCCTCTTCTGATGGTGCACTCCTTATTGTAGATGCAGCACAGGGTGTTGAGGCTCAAACTATTGCCAATGTTTACTTAGCACTCGATAATGACCTTGAACTTATCCCTGTTATTAATAAAATAGACCTCCCTGCTGCTGACCCAGACAAGGTGGCTGAAGAGATAGAGACCTCTATTGGCATCGATGCTACTGATGCTTGTTTAGTCTCTGCAAAAACTGGTGTTGGGATTCGTGAGCTTATTGATGCTATTGTAGATAGAGTTCCTGCCCCTGTTGGAGACCCTGAAGCTACTACAAAAGCCATCATTTATGACTCTTGGTTTGACCAGTACTTAGGTGCACTTGCACTTGTGCGTGTTTTTGATGGTCAGGTTAAAAAAGGGCAAAATATCAAGCTTATGTCTAATGGGGAAGAGCATCAGATTCTTGATCTGATGTACCCTCACCCAATGAAAAAGATTAAAACTAACACTATTGAGTGTGGTGAGATTGGTATCGTTGTACTTGGGCTTAAAGAGGTAAGTGTTATCAATGTTGGTGATACTGTCACCGATGCTAAGAACCCAACAAGCGAACCTGTTGGGAAGTATGAACCAGCTAAACCATTTGTATTTGCAGGAATCTTTCCAATAGATACAGATAAATTTGAAGACCTACGTGATGCACTTGATAAACTTCGTCTCAATGACTCGTCTCTCTCATATGAGCCCGAAACATCAGTAGCACTTGGCTTTGGTTTTCGTGTTGGATTCTTAGGAATGCTTCATATGGAAGTTGTAAAAGAGCGTTTAGAGAGAGAGTTTAATCTTGATCTTATTGCTTCTGCTCCATCAGTTATCTATAATGTATACTTAAATAATGGTGATTTTATAAATGTTCAAAATCCATCTGAACTTCCAGAAGTAAATAGAATAGATAGAATTGAAGAACCATATGTAAGAGCAACGGTAATTACTCCAAGTGAATATCTTGGAAATATTATAACCCTTCTTATCAACAAACGCGGTACACAAACGAAAATGACTTACCTGAATGAAGATAGAGTTATGCTTGAATATGAGATCCCAATGAATGAGATAGTTATGGATTTTTATGATACTTTAAAATCAATCTCTAAAGGGTATGCTTCATTTGATTATGAGCCAATTGAGTTTAGAGAGGGTGACCTTGTTAAACTAGATATTAAAGTAGCTGGTGAAGCTGTAGATGCACTAAGCATCGTAGTCCCACGAACACAAGCACTTTCACGTGGCCGTATTTTAGTTAAAAATATGAAAGAACAAATCCCGAGACAACTTTTTGAGGTTGCAGTTCAAGCCTCTTTAGGTTCTCAGATTATCGCTCGTGAGACTGTTAAGTCTATGGGTAAAAATGTTACTGCTAAGTGTTATGGTGGAGATATTACTCGTAAACGTAAACTCTTAGAGAAACAAAAAGCAGGTAAAAAACGTATGAAGTCTATAGGTAAAGTACAGCTTCCACAAGAAGCCTTTATGTCTGTACTTAAAATGGACTAATAAGTTTTAGCTTATGAAATGTATGATGTGCGAGAACTACTCTCTCACTCATATATGCCCCTCATGCCAGAAAAACTTTCTCTCGCCCTCTCTTTATAAACGCCAACTCAAAAATGGAATCGAAGTTTATTCTTTTTATAAATACAAAGAGATCAAAGAGCTACTTTTTACAAAACATACTGATATAGGTTTTTATATTTATACACTCTTAGCAAATAATAGTTTCAAAAAATTTGCACAAAACTTTTTCTTTGATTCACCCCTTGTTTCAGTTGCTGTTGATGAAAATGTGGAGAGTGGATACTCCCATACAGCTATACTCAATAAAGCTCTTCAATCAAAAAATATCACACCTCTCTTTGCTTCCCTTCGTGCAAAAAACAAAGTGAACTATTCAGGAAAAAGTAAAGCTTTTAGAGTTGCAAATCCAAGAGATTACACACTAAAGAAATTTCCACAGAAGCAAGTGATTATTGTAGATGATATTATAACTACAGGAAGTACATTACTAGAAGCATGCAAAGTACTTGAAGCTGAGGGGAAAGAGGTACTCTTTTGTCTGACTCTTGCTGATGTACAAAAAAAATAAAGCTACCAGATAATGATATGCCCTCTTGTGCGTTTGAGATTTTTATAATCAGTTACCCAAAATGCATCAACTACATCAGAGACTCTAAAAACTGTTTTTTCTAATACCCTATCATAGACATACATCTCACGAGTTTTTTGATCTACATGAAGCAATAGTGCTCCAGCAACACTATCTTCTCTTTGCTTTTGAAATGATGGAACAACACCATTACTTACTGTAAATACTTCATCTACAACAGTTGTTAATGGATGCCAAATTCTTAAGCGATACACACCATCCATCTTTTCATAAAAAGCTAAAACAAAGTTTTTATCTATACTCTCTATATAATCCGAAACAACCCAACCCTTTCTTCCATCACTAAACTTTACTTCAGACCAATGATACCCCTTCGCCTCTAACTCTTGAAGTATAGTAATACCACTTGCCCCCTTAGGCAGGGTAAATAAAATATTATCTCCAATTTCAACAGAAGATCTAACATTCACATTTTTTACAATGTAATGAATCTCCTTTTGACTTGCATATATAGATACACTTAAAAATAATATAATAAAAAGTTTTAACATCATTGGCTCTTAAAATAGACCTTTAAAGAGTTTGTTTATCTCTTTTTTCACAGCTTTTTCTGCTTGTTTTTTCACTATCTTATTTGCATCTACACCAATTTTAGGTGCATTTACATTCCCTCTCACTGTTACACTCAAAGGATTTCCATTTGCATTAATCTCAATTTTTGAGTCAATTATTTGAGTTTTAGAGTTTAATTTTGTATTTTTTGTGATGATTGAGGACTTGTTAGATTTTAAATCTAGTGAAGCTAAAATATGTTCTTTGTTTATTTTAGCATTTACATCACCTACAAACTTCTCTTTGTAAAGATTTATTCTTGCATACTGTTTTACAAGGTCAAGCACTTGGTTTCGTGTAAATGTACCATCACTAAGTTTCCCATCGAATGTACCTTTTTGTGCAACAAGATTATAGTTTAAAACGCCATCAATACTTGATTTAAACATCTTCGGGTATATAAGAATATCTAAGATGTCAAGTGTTTGAAGTGAAGCTAACTTAGCACTAAAATCATCATTATGTAGTTTTGCATCAAGTTTACCACCCGCTATATCACTATGCATAGTAAAATCTAAATCTTTTGCTTTTTTTAGCTCACCAGTAGCCACAATGCCACCTTTAAGATGTCTTTGAGTAGCGAAGTAAAGCTTATTGAGGTCTTTTACACTTACCTTATAGTCACTTACTAAAGAGGCATCTTTTGTATCAAATCTAGCCTGTTTTATATCAAAATTTGCTAGATTAGAATTAAAAATTACTTTTGTATCTACAAGATTCTTATTGAGTTTTGTGAGTGTTTTAGCATTAAATGCAGTATATGGCATTTTCGATTTAAATTTATACTCTTTTGTTACAAACTTTGTATCTACAATCCCTTTAGATATAGTTGAGACCACCGTTCCTTGAAGATTATTGGCATCTGCATTAGTGATATCTACATCCATATCAAAGATACCATCTGCATAATGTGGTTGTTTCACCATGTAGAGTGCATTTTCTAAACGCAGTCCTTGAATTTTCGCTTTTACACTTGCTGGTGTAAAATCTTTTAAAAGTGCCACAAATGTTGTTTTTGAATCTGCAATATCACTACGTCCATCCACTACTAACTCTGCTTTATCACCTTTTACTGTCCCGTTTAAACGTAAAGGACCTCTTAGATCTGCCCCAGTTATAGGTTTAAGTACCGCTAACTCTTTTACATTCACACCATATTTTATATCTGTTTTTAATGGTTGGGGAACGACTGTACCACTTGATGAGAGTGTTGCAAGATTGGAGTTGAGAACATACTTATAGTTAACATCATCCCCAGCTAATATCGCATCAAGATTCATTACAAATGCTGTTGCAGGAATCGTGATATTAAAATCTTTTTTCATAACAGCAGAGTTAAGTTTACCATCTACAGTACGAAGTTTTATCTCTCCATCTAGTTTATGTGGTGCAATATTTTTAAAATCTACATCAACATTAACATCAGCACTTGCATACGATTTTTGATTGAGCATATAGAGTAATGCTTCAAGATCTAAAGTATCTACTTTTGCGATGATAGAGGTAGGATTTAGATCTGTAAGCTCTATATGGTAAGTGGTACTACTTTTTGCTACATCACTTTTTCCATCTACTTTTAAAAATGCCATATCTCCAACAACTCTACCATCAGTATGAAGAGAACTTTGAAGCTGTGTTTGAGTAAGTGCTTTTAATGTTTTGAGCTCCTCAAGGTTTACACTGTAAGAGATATCAAAAGATTGAGCAAATAATGAATACTCTCCCTTAAGATGAATCGTATTGTTTTTATTTAACTCAAGAACAATCTCAAAATCACTCATTCCAAGATGAAATGTTTGGAGCTTAGATGGCAGTTTTGTTTGTGCTTGAATCTTCGCTTCAATAGTAGGCTGAAGAAGTGAATTTCCAAACGATGTAAACGCGACAGTATAAACTGCCACAACAAGAACAAAGACTAAGCCTAAGAGATAAGATACTATTTTCATATAACTCTCCATTTTTTTACTATAATCATACTCTCATAAACTTTAATTTTTGTATAGTTGAGTATCACATTTTGCAATTAATATTCATTTTATCACTTTTTTTTCTTTTTATCACAAAAAGATGATATTATAAGAAACTTTTATATTTACAAAGGTTTTTTATCTCTATGCGTTTACTTCTTCTTTTTACTTTACTCTTTAGTTTTGCTTATGCAAAAAGTAAAGACACCTGTTACACTGTCCAGCTGACAAGTTTTAAATTTAAAAAAAACTCTAGCTATAATTTTACAAAAAAGGGATATCCTGATTCTTGTAAACTCATCTCTTTTACCAACATCAATGCTGTACGTTGTGGTTGTTATGAAAACTATGCAGATGCTTTTGAGGAGAAAAAAAAGCTTCAAAAAACCTATAGATCTGCCTTAATTACTACTACTTATAAGTATAGATTTGCTCCGACGATGTCTCTAGCTACAAGAGTAACACAGACATACCATGAGAAGAAAGCTCTCCAAGAAACAAAAAAGACAGAACAAATAAAACCTCAAAACACAAATGAAATAACAACCCCCAAAGAGGAGCAATCTCCTGAGATTCAAGAGGAATCTTTTTATGATAACCTTAGTGTACAAGGGAATATTGACCTTACTACTCAATTTTATCTTCAACGTCCAAAAGATAAACATGCAGATAATTACACAGCTTCAACAGAACTTGAATTAGGCTATATTAAAGACGATATAGAGTTCAAAACAAAACTCTCTGCACAACAAGACTACTATGACCTCAAAGGAACACAGCACCAAACACAAAGAAGTTTTCTCCGTCTTGATGAACTCTATCTTCAATATGAGATGGAAAATGATCAGGTTAAAGTGGGAAAAGATATCAAATTTTGGGGAGCCTTAGAGGTAAGAAATATCACCGATGGATTTAATCCAACAGACTTAAGAGCAGATCCTTTTTATACCGATAAGCTTGGGGTATGGAATGCCTCTTTTACACATTACACAGAGAGTGGTGAAGTCTCACTTATTCTTAAAGCCTATGAGCAGAGTCGTGATATGAGTGCCTTTCCTTATGTCTACTACTATTTTCCAGAAACAATGAACACAAATTTTGGAGCAGTTCCACTACACTATAAAGATGAACTTATCACAGAAAATGCAAAAACACGACCAACTCTTTATCTTAAATACTCAGGCTCAACCGATACTGAGTATCCACTTGATTTTGCTATCATTTTACAAAACGGTTACGATTCTCAACGCTACTACTCAACAGATTTCTCCCCTGCTACAGGAGATTTTCAAGCAAAAGAGAATGCTTATATTGTCAATAAAATCATAACTTATAATACACTTGTAATTGATAGCACTCTTTATAAGTTAGAAGCTGTCTATGCCAATGTAAAAAGCTCCAATGAAAATAACATCTCAGACTATATCCATCTAGGTCTTGGAGTGGAACATACTCTTACTCAGGTTTACAAGGAAGCCGATTTGGGTTTAATCGCTGAGTACTACTACTATGATACTTTAGAAAAAGGGAAGAAAACTGATCTTGAACTCTTTGAACTTTTTCAAAACGACCTCTTTTTAGGTCTTCGTTATAGCTTTAATGAAGGAAATGATGCAAGTATTATTACCGGTGCTATTTTTGATCTTGATTATAATGAACAAGTATATTATTTTGAGTATGAATCCCGTATTGCTGAGATTGTCAAGCTAAATTTTGACTACCGTTACATCCAACCATCTCCAACAAAACCAACTGCATTTCATCTTATGGGTGCACACGAAAGACTGAGCTTAAAGCTTGGTTACTACTTCTAAAGAGAGTTCATGAAAAAATTTATAGACCTTATTATAAAACTGCGATGGATTATTGCCATTGCTATCCCTATCATCACCATCCTTTTTGCTTTTCAATTTAAACATATCCAATTTGATGGCTCCTATAGAATCTGGTTTGGTGAGAACTCCAAAACACTTAAACAATATGATGAGTTTCGCGATATCTTTGGAAATGACGATGCTATTATTATTGTTTTTCATGATGAAGATGGAGTACTCAACAAAAAAGCTCTCGGTGTTATTGACAGACTCACAGAAAAACTTTGGCAAACAAAGTACATCGCCCGTGTAGATTCACTTACAAACTACCAGTATATCCATGCTGATGAGGAGTACCTCGATGATATTTTGGTAGAAAACTTCATCGAAGATTATACCTCCCTCTCACCTCAAGAGCTCAAAGAAAAAGAACACATTGCTGTAAATGAAACAATGCTAGTTGGAAAAATCATCTCAAAAGATGCAAAAACAACGATGATAGTGGGGCGACTCGTTCCAAAGGCAAGTACTACACTTGGCTCATCCAAGTTCATTAAAAATGCAGTTGATGGCTACTTAGCTGAGGAGAAGCAAAGTGGCTACAAATTTCACCTAGCCGGTGGACCTGTAGTCAATCAAACATTTTCCTCTTTAGCAAAATACGACATGACCACCTTTACTCCTCTTGTTATTTTAATGGTGATGCTTCTTTTATGGCTTATCTTTAAACGGGCATCGGGGATGTTTTTGAGTATTAGCATTGTTGTTTTTACCTTTATTATAGTCTTAGCAACACAGGTACTTCTTGGCTACAAACTCAACAACTTCACAGCTAATATGCCTGTTTTTATCATCGCTATTGGGATTGCAGATGCTACTCACCTTTTTTGGATATACCTCTTAGCACGAAAAGATGGACTTGAAAACTATGCTGCAATCCATTACAGTGTTGAAAAAAACTTTTTGCCAATTTTACTCACCTCTTTAACAACAGCAGTGGGTTTTGCCTCTCTTGGAATCTCTGAGATTGTCCCTATCAAAACACTAGGTATCGCTACAGCAAATGCAGCACTCCTCGCCTTTGTCTTAACTATACTTTTCATCCCTGCACTTCTCGCCATTCTGAATCCAAAAATCACTCCAAGTGAAAAAAATTTAAAGGACGAGATTAGCACTAGCATCGCCTCAAGATATGCCGCATTTATCATTAAAAATGACACGAAAATCATTTTCACTTCTATTGTGGTTTTTGGTTTTATATCTTTAGGACTTTTCAAACTTCAGGTAGATTCTAACTCTATTCGTTATTTTCGTGAAGAGGTACCTTTTCGCTCAGCGGTAACTTTTATACAAAATAACCTCACCGGTCCTATGGCTTATGAGATAGTGATAGACTCAAAAGCCAAAGATGGGATTAAAAACCCTGCCTTTATGAAAGAGGTGGAAAAGTTTGAAAAAGAACTCAAGGCAAAATTTCTAGATGCTAGACACACCTCATCCCTTATAGATGTTGTCAAACGCTTCAATGAGATTATGCTTGGCAAAAATGAGGTACCTAGCTCCAATGAGATTATCGCTCAGTATCTGCTTCTTTACTCCCTCTCTCTCCCTCAAGGGATGGAGATAAATGATAGAATGGACATCGATGAAAGACTGCTTCGTTTAACAGCATCCATGGATGTAGTTAACACCTCTTTAGACTTAGAGATGATAGAGTGGATAGAAAACTGGTGGAGAAACTCCCCCTACTCAGCACAGGTAAATGGGCAAACGACAATGTTTGCCCACATGCAATCAGATATCACAGATACACTTATACAGTCTATCACTTTGGCTATTAGTGTGGTCTCTTTAATGATGCTCTTTATCTTTAGAAAAATCAAGATGATTCCACTCTTTGTGATTCCAAATATTTTACCTATTATCTTAGTGCTTGGTGTTATGGGATGGCTTGGGATTACGATTGACATAGGTGTAGCCATCTCTGGAGCTATTATTATAGGGGTTGCTGTTGATGATACCATCCATTTTTTAGTGAAATATAAAGAGGCACGACTTAAGGGATATAACTTCCACGATTCTTTAACTTACATCATGAAGTATGCTGGATCTGCCATTATATTTACTACAGTGATTTTAAGTACCTCATTTTTGATTTTTAGATTTTCAGACTTTATGCTCAATGTAAATTTTGGTATTGTCACAGCCATTGCACTTATCATCGCCGTTTTAGTTGATCTTTTTATGCTTCCTGCAATTTTAAGTAAATATGATGGCAAAGAGAAAAGCTTTCTCAATTAATTACTTATAGTAACGCTATGGGTAATTATCATTTTTTGTGATAATATTGTGATAATATTGTAGCTTTTTAGACTATACTTATATAATTATTTATTATAAGGGTATCTATGTTCGACATACAAAAAGCATTTCATAAAAACTTTCCTAAGCTTGTGAAGAGACTACCAAAACCTCTCACTCAGAAAATTATTAATACATTACGAAAAATATTTCATGAAGAAACCTTTCAAGCTATCCATGAAAAAAATCACCATCTTCGTGGACTTGATTTTGTCGATAGTATGCTTGAAAACCTTAATATTAAATACACCCTCCAATATAATGAACTAAAAAATATCCCATCAGAGGGAAGACTCCTTGTAGTGGCAAACCATATTACTGGAGCAAGTGATGCTTTTGCTCTTGTACAACTCCTTGGAACCTTACGTGATGACAAAAAAGTACGACTCTTAGTTAATGGGATGCTTATGGGTGTGGAGCAAGCCTCAGAGATTATTATCGGAGTTGACAACATCAATGGAGCTATCACAAAAGAGAGCTTTAAAGAGATAAATAATGCTCTTAAAAATGATGAGGCTGTAGTTGTATTTCCCTCAGGTATTGTCAATAGATTCTCTTTTTTTAGAGGTCTCAAAGACACCCCATGGAAACCAAGCTTTTTAAAGATGGCAAAACGTACCAACACTCCAATCTTACCAGTAAGGATAAAAAGCCGTAACTCTATACAGTTTTATATCCTCTCAATGCTTCTTCCTAAAAAGCTTACTGGATTTATGCTTCCTCATGAGTTTGCAACTGCAGGAGAGCAAAAGCCTCTCCATTTTCATATAGGAAATGTAATTCCTGTGAAAACATTTTCAGATAAAAATATATCTTTAGATACATATGTCAAAATGTTTTACAATCACCTCTACACTCTAGGTACAGATAAAAAACCTGTCCTTCAAACAGAGATTACAATCTCCAATGCTCACAATAAAATGATGCTACGTGAAGAGGTACGAGCAGCAACCTTTTTAGGTAATACTATAGATGGAAAAAGAATCATCTTAGCAGATGCCCTTAGTTCTCCATTTCTAACACGAGAACTTGGACGTGTAAGAGAGATCTCTTTTCGTGCAATTGGTGGAGGAACTGGTACAGCTCAAGATAATGATCTTTATGATAACTACTACCGTCATCTTATCTTATGGGATAATGATGACTTTGAAATTGTTGGGGCTTATAGAATTGGTGAGGTCAAAGGGATACTTAAAGATAAAGGGATGCCTGGTCTTTATACCTATAACCAATGTAATTTTAATGAACACTTTAACAGCTACTGTGACAACTCTGTAGAGCTTGGACGTAGTTTCATCCAACCAAAGTATTGGAACTCCCGTGCTCTTGACAACCTCTGGCAGGGTGTTGGAGCCTACCTAGCAAACAATCCTCAAATCCGTTACACCTATGGAGTTGTTACCATCAATGCTAACACTCCAAAAAAAGCAGTGGCTGCACTTGTATACTTCTACTCTCATCACTTTTCATGCCATACAAATATGATGGAAGCAAAAGAGCCTTACTATATGAGTTATGAGGACTCTAAAGAGTTTAAATATATGTTTAATCATCTCTCTTATAAAGAGGGCTTTGTTGTTCTTAAAAAATATCTCAAAACATTAAACACTACAGTTCCTACTCTCTTTAAACAGTATGCTGAACTTTATGAAGAGGGTGCTGTACGTTTCTTTGACTTTAGTATCAATGAAAAACTTCATGGTGTAGTTGAAGGCTTTATCATAGCAGACAATTCAAGAATGAAAGAGGCTAAACGTAAACGCTATATTAAAAATTTTCAAAATATAGATGAAGATGAGATATCAGAAGAGTCTCTTCAAACTGCTTCATAAGTTCTCTTTTTCACTCCCCTAACTTTTCTTAATATTCTAGCATTTTGCTAGATTATAACAAATTACACAGCTTTTTTCCTATCTATTTTTCTTCTCAAATCCTCTTAGTTGTCCTAAATCAGGGATTAAAACACATAGTTTAGTCTATAGCTATCAAGTTGATTAACAAAATAGACTAAATATATACTTGACATTGTTACACTCAATATGTATAATACTTCTATCTTTTTAAAAAAGGAGTCATTTAACTATTATGTCTAGAGAAGAAATGAAAGATGAAACTCTTCAAAATGAAGAGCAAATAACTGAGAACGAAGAACTTACTTCTGATGAAGCTGAGGCTGAAGCAGAAGCAGTTGAGAATGAGTTTGAGCTTTTAGAAGCAGAGCTTAATGCACTCAAAGATAAATATGCTCGTGTTCATGCAGATTTTGATAATATCAAAAAAAGACTTGAACGTGAAAAATATACAGCTGTTGAGTATGCAAATGAAAAATTTGCAAAAGATATGGTACCTGTTATGGATTCACTCCAAGGTGCACTTAACTCAGCAAATAGCGATGCAGATAAAGCAGAACTATTTGATAAACTAAAAGAGGGAATTGAGCTTACATATAAGCAGTTCCTTACTGCACTTGAAAAACATGGTGTAACAATGGTATCTCATGATGAGCCATTTGATCCAAATATTCACAATGCAGTTCAAAGTGTGGATAGTGAAGATGTTGAAAGCGGTCAAATCGTTCAAACATTCCAAACAGGTTACAAGTATAAAAATCGCCCACTTCGTGAAGCGATGGTAATCGTAGCCAATTAGTATTAGTACGATAAATGGAACTTGTGCCACTTAGGTGGCATAACTTATTTGCAAAACAGCGTATAATTTCGCTGTAACAAAAAATAAACATTTATAAAATTAAGACACAAGGTGTCGCGGGCTTCCTGCCAAAGGAAACCTAGCGTTAGCGTAAATGGCGGAATTACTTCCGACATTGTGACAAAAGGGAATGAAAAGCTTCCCTTAAATTTTTGAAAAAATTAAAGGAATGAAAAATGAGCAAAGTAATAGGTATAGATTTAGGAACAACAAATTCATGTGTGGCAGTTTATGAGGGTGGTGAAGCGAAAATCATCCCAAATGCAGAGGGTAAAAATACAACTCCTTCAGTTGTAGCATTTACAGATA
>Ga0256837_1000178_pt1 | contig 57729 bp, 69 predicted proteins | sample 4562384metaG_FD_185976 | JGI IMG/M metagenome (GOLD analysis project Ga0256837, IMG submission 185976) | Hydrothermal vent microbial communities from Guaymas Basin, Mexico - 4561-384 | ecosystem: Environmental > Aquatic > Marine > Hydrothermal vents | place: Mexico: Guaymas Basin | collected... | reverse complement strand
TAGGAGTTCCATTTGTATCTTTTCCCTCAAGTTTATTTACTTTTCTTTCTAGCTCTTTAATCTGTTGAAGAAGATTTAGTTCTATCTCATCACTCATAATTATTTATCCTTTGGCATATATAAAAAATCATTAGCATTTTGAGTAACATTTACATAGTCATCTTCAAGTTTAAGAGAGTTTGGAGGGCAAACATCGGTACAGAGTGAACACCAACAACATCTTCCATAATCTATTCTAGGGATACATTGAGAGGCATTTTTAGCATTATATTCTTTATCTGTTTTTATCATATCTATGGCATCATTCATACATATATCTTGACAGTTTGCACAACCGATACAGTCGGTTAAAAAATTTGTGTGAAAACCTCTGTATCCACTAGCTGTTTCTTTTTTTACATGAGGATATTCTATTGTATTTGGTTTTTCAAAAAAAGCACCAAGTATGCGAAGGGGGGAGAGTGTTCCTTTTATATCTATTGACCAGTTCATTGTAATGTTCCTTTATTTTCTATTGGTATATATGTTTTTTTACAATATTTTTCTATCTCAGAATCATTCTCAAAATAATCATCACAAAATTCATCCAACTCTTTTTCTATCGATTTATAATATCGTTCTTCACCTGATAAGGCTTTTTCTATTATTTCAATAAAACTCTCATATTTTTGATTTACTCTACATAGTTTATCAATAGTTCTAAAATCTAACTCTTTAAATTTTGCTTGAAATAAGATTTCACTTTCATAAGGGTTTGCTTTTAAGTTAATTATACCAATTCCAAATGATTGATTTAACCTTTGCATCTCCTCTTTTAAACTAAGATCTATTTCAAGTGCAACTAAATAACCATAGTTTGCCCAACTTGAATTTGATACAGTCTGAAAATAACATTTTTTAAGTTCATAATCTGTATTGATCTCCTTTTTTATTTCATAAGAGGTAAGTTTTAGGGTATCTGATTTATTTAAAATTTTCATAAAAGCTTTATTAACTTTTGATGTTAAATGTAGAAATTCAACACCTATCATATCAGGATGTATCCATTTTTGATGATTATCTTTACTATTTTTAGATTCTTCATGAAGAATTGTTTTAGCAAAAATATTTTTATTTTTGAGATAACTACTTAATAGTTGATGCAAATCTCTCTCTTGATAAGTTTTTTTTGTTTGAATTTTCTCTTCTAAAGGTTCATTGAAATTATCAATAGAGATATTTAGCTCATTTTGTGATAAATAATAGACAAATTTTCCTCTATCTGTTTTAGTTCTTTGTACTCTTATATCATTATTTCTAATAAAACTACCAAGTAAAGCTGAAATTGTTGATTCAGGTGTTTTGGCAGTTTTAAAATCGTAATAATTATTCTTAATAATATGATGATAAACATCTTTATTATTTGATGGTTTATTTAAAACTTTTAAACTTTCCAGTATAGCTTCTTTAACTGTCATCTAGTCTCTTTCATATAATATCTTTAACATTTTAGCAAAAATTTTAAACGAAGTATAATAGTTTTTTTAATATGTTATGATTCTTTAAATTAAATACTAAATTATTAAGGAGATATGGAAATGACTACTCTACGAAAACTACCAATAGGCATACAAACATTTCACGAGATTATAAATAAAAATTATTTGTATATAGATAAGAGTAAAGAGGCTTATGAACTTATTGAGAGTGGAACAAAGTTTTATTTTCTATCCCGTCCAAGAAGATTTGGAAAAAGTTTGTTTCTTTCAACTTTGCAAAGTATATTTGAAGGGAAAAAAGAGCTGTTTGAAGGATTATATATTTATGATAAATATGATTGGGAAGAGAGATATCCAGTTATTAAGATAGATTTTTTTGGGGATTTGAGAACACCTGAAGCACTTAAAAAAAGAATTTTAAAAACATTAAAAACAAATCAAGAGAGATTAGATGTTGTTTGTGAAGATTTAGATGATTTTGGAGTATGTTTTCAAGAACTTATAGAACAATCATATAAAAAATATAATCAACAAGTAGTAATCTTAATAGATGAGTATGATAAAGCTATATTAGACAATTTAGACCAAATGGAAGTAGCTTCTGAAAATAGAGAAATTATAAAAAGTTTATATTCTGTTTTAAAAGGAAGTGAAGAGTATATAAAGTTTGCATTTTTAACAGGAGTAAGTAAATTTAGTCGAGCTTCTATATTTAGTGGCTTAAATATGCTTCAAGATATATCATTAAACCCTAGTTATGGAAATATTTGTGGATATACTCAGAATGATATAGAAACAACTGTACTTCCTTATTTGGATGGAGTAAATTTAAAGAAATTAAAGGTTTGGTATAACGGATATAATTTTCTTAAAGATGACGTTTATAATCCTTTTGATATTTTACAATTTATTGCTAATCATAAAGTATATAAAAACTATTGGTTCACAACAGGAACACCAACATTTTTAATAAAACTTATAGAGAAAAACCACTATTTCTTACCAAAACTTTCAAATTTAGTTGTAGGAGAGGAACTTCTTAATAGCTTTGATATAGATAATATCAATTTAGAGGTTATTTTTTATCAAGCTGGGTATTTGACGATAGATGCTATTCAAGAGAGCAGAAGAGGAAAAATAGAATATAGATTAAAAATACCAAATAGAGAGGTACAGATCTCTTTAAATGATTTTATATTAGATTATCTCACAAATCAAAGAATTGAAAAATCAAGATTTCAAGATAATATATATGATGCTCTTTGTGATGCAGATTTAGAAGGTTTTCATCAAGCTTTTAAATCTATATTTGCAAATATTCCCTATAACAACTATACAAATAACAGTATCCAAAACTATGAAGGGTTTTATGCAAGTGTTGTTTATGTATATCTTCAATCATTAGGTTTAGATATTATCGGTGAAGATGTTACAAACCTTGGAAGAATAGATTTGACTATAAAAATAGATAATCTTATATATATAATAGAGTTTAAAGTAGGTACAGCAGATGCACTCCAACAGATAAAAGATAAAAAATATGCACAGAAATATATGAATGAGAATAAAGATATATATTTGATAGGGATTAACTTTGATAAGGGTGATAGGAATATTTGTAAGTTTGAGTGGGAAAGAGTCTAAAAGATTTAGACTCAAACCAAACTAAGCCCAACTTTCCCTTTTTCCTTATCAACACTAACAACCTCTATACGGGGAAGATATTGATTTAAAGAGAGTACTTCTAGGGGATGTTTAATCCGTTTTGTACTCATCTTTGAGATATGAATCATCCCATCATTTTTAAGACCTATATCAACAAACACTCCAAAATCGGTAATATTACGAACAATACCAGATAAAAAGCTTCCCTCTTGTAACATCTTAATATCAGTAACACCCTCTTTAAAAGGTATAGCAGGTAACTCTTGACGAGGGTCAAAACCTGGCTTTTGAAGCTCTTTTATAATATCTTTAAGTGTTTGCTCTCCAATATTAAGTTGAGAAGCTTTTGTTTGCACATCTATTTGAGAGAGTTCTAAACCATCAAGTTTTTTGGCAGCATCATAGCTCTCAGGGTGGATACCACTATTGTCAAAGATAGTTTTACCTTCTTTTATACGAATAAACCCAGCAGATTGCTCATAAGCTTTTTTTCCTAACCCTTTTACTTTTAGAAGGTCACTTTTAGTTTTAAAGTTTCCATTTGTATCTCTATATTCTATAATATTCTTAGCTATTTTAGTACCTATCCCTGCAATGTGTGCAAGAAGTGAGAATGAAGCTGAGTTTATATCGACACCGATACGATTTACTAAATCCCCTGTAATATCATTGAGTTTTTTCTCTAAAAGTTTTTGGTCTACATCGTGTTGGTATTGACCAATTCCTAGAGATTTTGGGTCTATTTTTACAAAAGTTGCCATCGGGTCACGAAGGCGTTGAGCGATGGAGATAGCACCACGAATAGTAACATCAAGTTGAGGATACTCCTCTTGAGCTAGTTTAGAAGCACTATAAACAGAAGCTCCCGCTTCACTTACAACGGTATAGTTAAGATTGGCTTTTTCATCACTATTGAGACGAGCAAAAAACTCTTGTGTTTCTCGAGAACCTGTTCCATTACCGATAGCTACACCATTAATCTTATATTTTTGAGCAAGTGAAAGCACTTTTCTTTTTGAGTTCTCATAATCTTTTTTAGGTTGGGTAGGATAGATAACAGCAGATTCTAAATAGTTCCCATTTTCATCTATAACAGCTAACTTACATCCACTCACAAAAGCAGGGTCCACCCCTAAAATAACACGAGAAAGGACAGGAGGAGTCATCAGAAGTTGTGTTAGATTCTGACCAAAAAGATTTATTGCTGAGGCATCAGCTTTTATTTTTAACTCTGAATGCACTTCTCGCTCTATAGATGGAAGAAGTAGACGTTTTAAACCATCTTTATAGGCTTCAAAAAGAAGTGTTGAAGAGCTTGAGGCATTTTTAGGGATTTTGTATTGCTGAATATTTTTTTCTATATAGTTTGTATCGATAGTAATTTTAACAGATAACTCTTTCTCTTTCACTCCACGCATAATAGCAAGATAACGATGAGAGGGAATATAGGGAACTTTTTCACTTTTTCCAGCAAAATTTTTAAAGATACCATTTTCATTAAATTTTTTAGTTTTTTTACTCTCGAAATCTCCATAACGAAGCATAGAACTACGAATAGCTTCTCTTTCACGAGGTTGTTCAGCATAACGTTCAGCTAAAATATCTTGAGCACCTTTTATAGCATATTCAACTGATGTAACATCCCCTTTTACAAACTTACGAGCCTCATTGTTAAAGTCACTAAGTGTCAATCTTGATTGTTGTAAAATATTTGCTAAAGGAGTTAATCCTTTTGCCATAGCAGTAGTTGCACGACTGTTTTTCTTCTCTTTAAAAGGTCTATAAATATCCTCTAACTCTCTTAGTGTATCAGCATTAGCTATACTTTTTTTAAGAGAATCATTGAGAGTAGCTCTTTCGTTTATAAGACGAGAAACCTCCTCCTTACGTTCAAGAAGTTTTTTAGAGGAGTTATAGATAATCTCAAATTCACGAAGAGTTTTATCATCTGCCCCTCCTGTTATCTCCTTTCTATAACGTGCTATAAAAGGGATAGTTGCTCCATCTTCTAGGAGTTTTAATATGTTTTCTATATGATTTTTTTGTAGTTTTGTTTTTTCTGTTAGTCGTGTTAGTAAGTTTTGCATTTTTCTTTTCCAACCATATAAATAATTTCCTCTTTAACAAAAAGAAGATTTTTATAGATACTTTTTAAATCATCTATTTTTGTACTATCAAACTTTTGACTTACAAAGTATTGATATTGAAACTCTCCTAATTTTTCAAGAATAACAAAATTCCAACCAGAACCTTTAATATATGCACCTTTCATCGATAACTGTTTGTTAAGTTCTATGGCACTTATGAGTTCAGCTAAGAGTTGAGGTCTTGGGTCTGTATTTTCAAAATCTTTTTTAAACTCTTGAATAAAAAAATAGGGCTTTTTTGCTTTTTTTGTTCCTTTTGATACCACAAAATCAGTAGTTCCACTTAGTATAAATCTATCTGTTTCATAGCGAAGCTTACTTTCATAAAAATCTTTTATATTCTTCTCTTTAATCGTAAAATTAACTCTGTTGAGAATAGGAGTAATAAACTTTATCTTTAAATCTTCTTCATAATAGTATTCAAGATAATCTCCCTCTTTTTCAATGAGATTTTTTAGAAAAAGAACAGTATCCTTTTCTATACTTAAACTATTTTGAAACCAGTTTTTAAAAATAGTTTTATCAAATATCTGTTCAATATCAACAATAGTTTCAAGTTCACTATCTTTAATTTTACTAAATGAGTAGCTAGGAATACTGTTTTGAGTATTTTGAAGTATCTCTAACTGTTTTTTGAGTTGAGCTATCTCCTCTTCATTACTACTCATATCTTATCTCTCAATCTCAGGAGGACAAATCCCCAAAGAGTTCATAATCAAAGCGACATCACTCAGCTCTGCACCAACTAAAAGTTTTTCTAAAAGAGTATAAGCATGAACAAGGGATGGACCTCTTACTTGCATACGACGAATATTTTCTGTACCATCTCCTGCCATATAATAAGCAAACTCTCCACGAGCTGATTCTACTTTGACCCAAGTGTCATCTTTTTTGAGTTTGAGTTTTCTATGTGTTGGCATCTTTACCATCACTTCACCCTCTGGTATCTTCTCTATAACTTGTTCAAGTATATGGATACTTTGAGTCATCTCATCACGACGAACTAAAGCACGAGCATAAACATCTCCAGCCTCTTGAGTCGGAACTTCAAACTCTAGCTCATCATAGATAAGGTAAGGGGCATCTTTTCTAACATCTGCTTTAACTCCACATCCACGAAGCACTTGCCCAACATAGCCGTTGTTTATAGCTTCCTCTTTAGAGATGACACCTACACCGATAGCACGCTTTTTAAATGAGGCATTATTTATAAATATATCATCATAATCTTTTAACCGTTTTTTCATATAGATAAGAAGTTTAGAAACTCTCTCTAAAAATCCTTCAGGTAAATCTCTTCTTACTCCACCGGGATAAACATACATATGGTACACTCTAGCACCTGTAAGCTCTTCAAATAGGTCTAAGATAAGGTCACGGTCAGCAATAGCCCACTGCCCAACAGCATAAAGTCCTATACTTCCACTTTGCCCACCTATCCATAAAAATTGAGCAGCTAAACGGGAAAGCTCTAGCACCATTACACGGATATATTTTGCGCGAGGTGTTATCTCTATATCTGCTAACTCCTCAACTGCCATCGCAAAATTTGTCTCATTTGGGTCTGGTTCAGGGACACAGATACGACATACGATAGTAAAAGCTTGTATAACAGTACGACGTTCGATGAGTTTCTCAAATCCACGATGAAGATAGCCTACATGAGTAGTAGCTTTTTGGATAGTTTCACCGATAAGGTCAAGTTCTACTGACATATTTCCTGTAATACCGGGGTGTTGAGGTCCGTGAAAGATAGTTATATGTTTATTTTGCATCTTGATTTTCCTCTTTTGCCTTTTTAAGAGCCTCTTTTTCAGCCTTTTTTATAGCACGAAGCCGTTTAGCTTCTTTTTTTGTATCTACATTATCATCACGACCCTCACGAAATGTCAAATTATTATTTACAAACTCTAAAGTATCAAACTCACGACGAAGTGGAGGAGTGTGAACCCAGTTTTCTAGGCTTAACTCTTTTAAGTTTTCATTACCGATAAAATCTATACCATACATTTCGTGCAGATCTCTCTCCATTATTTGAGCTTGAGCAAAGATATGTGAAAGAGTGTTTATATGTGCTTCTTCACGATTTATAAAAGTTTGAACCATAAAAGTTTTTTTTCTATCGAGTGTTGTTATAATATATGTAAGTGCAAAATGCCCATCTTCTATCCAGTCTGTACAAGTGATAGCATTGAGTGTTTTAAACTCATAGTTTAATCCTATAAAGTTTATAAGCTCAAAAACTCTCTCTTTTGTTACCTCTACTTTATAAAGGTCATCTTTTTTTACAACAATATCATCAGTTGCAAATTGGTTTTTTATATGGTTAAACATCTTTTTCCTTAAAACAATTAATTTGATTTCTACCGTTCTCTTTAGATATATAAAGTGCTTTATCTGCATTATCGAGAAGTTTTTCCACTTTATTCATAAATTTCATCTTGTATAATTATTTGATTTTATAATAAAATAGTATTTAAAAATAAATTCTATTTCACTAAGGGGTCTAAGGGCATTTATAGCCCTTAAATAGGGGATTTGATTTTTTTAGAAATCTTCTATATTTATACTTTTTTCACTTTTATTTTCTAAATTTTTAATAGTTAATTTTCCACTTTCTATCTCATTGCTACCGATAATACAAAAATATTTTGCATTTACTTTATCAGCACCTTTTATATGGTTTTTGAAGTTTTTTGCTTTATAGTCTATTGTTACTTTTGTATCTTTTCGTCTCTTTTGCGCAAGTTTTACAACTAAATCAATAGATTCTTCATCCATCGCACCTATATAATAACCCTCTCTAGTATCTTCAGGCATAACTATAAGCTCCATAAGTCTCTCTATACCCATAGCAAAACCAACAGCTGGAGTAGGGCGACCATCTAAGAACTCTACAAGTCTATCGTAACGCCCACCACCAGCTATCGCACTTTGAGAACCTATGTTGTCACTTACAAATTCAAATGCTGTTTTAGAGTAGTAGTCTAGTCCACGAACTAAATTTGTGTCTATCTCATATTTAATATTATTCTCATCAAGGATTTTCTTTAGTTGTGAAAAATCTGTCTCACAACTATCACAAAGAGAGTTTATAAGTTTTGGAGCATTTTCGTACAAAGATTGGCATTTTTCATTTTTACAATCAAGAACACGTATAGGATTTGTAGATTTACGACGTTGGCAATCTTCACATATCTCATCTTCAACAGATTCGATATAAGATACTAAGTTATCACGATATTGAGGCATACAATTTTGGTCACCAAGAGAGTTTAACTGAAGTCTATACCCTATACCACATCTTTTAAGTATATCACTTACCATCATTATCATAGTAGCATCTTCATAAACGCTATCCACACCAAAGCTCTCAACACCAAACTGATGAAACTGGCGTAAACGTCCTTTTTGAGGTCTTTCATAGCGAAACATAGAACCATAGTAAAAGAAACGATGAATACCACCAGCTTTATCTAACTTTTTTTGAACAAATGCACGTACAACACCAGCTGTTCCCTCTGGACGAAGGCACACATCATTATTTCCTTTATCTGTGAACTGATACATCTCTTTCCCTACAATATCACTAGATTCACCAACTGAACGTTTAAAAAGAGCAGTCTCCTCTAAAAGAGGTGTTTCTATAAAATGGTAACCATACTTCTGTGCAACATCAGTTGCTAAGTTTATAAAGTATGTAAATCGTTTATAATCCTCACTTAAAATATCGTTCATTCCTCTTAGTGACTTAATCATCTTTTTTATCCTTTTATTTGTTGCTTATATATATTTGTAAGGATAGCATTTTTATCTTTTAAATATTCTATATTTCTCATATAGCAAAAATAGTTAGCTATAATTACAAAAATATTAAATAAGGTCTAGTATGAATACACAAACATCAGTAAACGCATTTAAAGAAGCACAAAGTTTAATCCCTGGAGGAGTAAATTCTCCTGTACGGGCATTTCAAAGTGTAGGTGGGACTCCTATATTTATCTCTGAGGGGAAAGGTGCATATCTGACAGATGTTGATGGCAACCAATATGTTGATTTTGTTCAAAGTTGGGGTCCACTTCTTTTTGGTCATAGAGATGAGTCGATAGAAAAAGCTGTTATAGAAGCTGTAAAACATGGTTTAAGTTTTGGTGCGCCAACAGTAGCAGAAACAGAGTTAGCAAAACTTGTAGTTTCATTTTTTGACTCCATAGATAAAGTTAGATTTGTAAGTAGTGGAACAGAAGCTGTTATGTCAGCTATACGTCTTGCTCGTGGATTTACTGGTCGTGATGATATTGTAAAGTTTACTGGTTGTTATCATGGGCATAGTGATGCTCTTTTAGTTGAAGCGGGAAGTGGTGCAGCGACATTTGGTAATCCATCTAGTCCAGGTGTACCAGCTGATTTTACAAAACATACACTTTTAGCAGAATACAATAACATAGAGAGTGTAAAAAAATGTTTTGCAGATTCTAAAAATATCGCTTGTGTGATTATAGAACCAATAGCTGGAAACATGGGTCTTGTCCCAGCAGATAAAGAGTTTTTACATCAGTTAAAAGAGTTATGTGTAGAGAATGGAACTCTTCTTATCTTTGATGAGGTTATGAGTGGTTTTCGTGCAACTATAAATGGTGCTGAGTCTATCACAGGTGTTACACCAGATATAGTAACATTAGGAAAAGTGATAGGTGGTGGTATGCCAGTAGGTGCATTTGGTGCAAGAGCTGAGATAATGGCTATGCTTTCTCCAGAGGGTCCAGTATATCAAGCGGGAACACTCAGTGGAAATCCAGTAGCGATGGCAGCAGGGTACGCCTCTCTTTCAAAACTAAAGCAAAATGCAAGAGTGATGGCAGTGTTACAAGAGAGAGCTACTCGCTTAGTTGAGGGTATGAAAAACTCTGCAAAAGAGTTTGGAATAGAGATGCAAACAGATGTAAGAGGAAGTATGTTTGGTTTTTTCTTTAATGCTAACCCAGTAAAAAACTTTACAGATGCTACAAAAAGTGATGCAGAGCTATTTGCAAAATTTCATTCAAGTATGTTAGCTGAAGGGTTTTACTTTGCATGTTCACTATATGAAACAGGGTTTATTTCAACAGCAACAACAGATGAGATGATAGAGGAGACTATACAAGCCTCAAGAAGAGTGTTTAAGGCTATAAAAAATGGCTAATGATGAGCAAAAAAAAGAGGAAAGAAAGCCTAGAATTAAGCCTATCATAGAAGCAGCCGATAGCCTCTCTTTAGGTATCTCTATGGTTGTGGCTGTTCTTATGGGTGTCGGTATTGGGTATCTTATACGTTCTATTAGTGGAGTGGAATGGACTATCTGGATAGGTGTATTTATAGGGATAGCTGCAGCACTTTTAAATGTTTTTAAAGTGTATAAAAAACAGATAGCTAGTTATGATGAGTTAGCAAAAGAGCCTCGTTATGCTATAAAAAAACAGTTAGAAGAGGATGAAGATGATAGGGATTATGGTGAAAAAAGCTATTAGTCTTATTGCGATTACTGAACTTTTAGTAATTGCTCTCTATTTTTATAATTTTGCACTCTTTATAAATCTTCAAGTAGCTTTTTTAAGTTCTCTTTTTATAATCATAGGCTCATCTATCGCTTATCAACGAATGGTAAAAACTCAAATTGCATCCAAAAACAGAGAAGATGGAAAAAGAGAGTTGTTAGATAGTATAGAAGATCCTTATGAGTTATATGATGATGAACCTATCAATAATGCCCCAGTTGAGGAGTTAGACCTCAAAGAGATAGTGAAAGAGGAGAGAGCAAAGATAAAAACTTTAAGTGTAGATAGTATGAAACATGGTGTAAGAGGGAGTGTTTCTCTTTTTCGTTTAGTTCCATATATATTTTTAGTTTTAGGATTTATCGCTTTAGAGAATAACAAACTTTTAGATGTTGCTATATATCTTCCATCTTTATTGGTTGGGATTGTTGTTGGGTCTGTGAGTATGTCAGGATTTTTGAAACCGTTACAAAAATAGTAACGGTTTTAGAATTGGCAAATTATAATTCTTTTATTATTTGAGCTGTTATTGTATCGATAGATTGAGTAGCATCTATTGATATGAGTTCTATATTAAGAAGTTTTGTGGCTTCTATAAGAGCATCTTGAATTTTAAGAAGATATGCAACTCCACGAAGTTCTATTCCATCTAGCTCTTTTTGAGAAAGTCTATATGTAAGTTCTTTTTTTGTTAGCTTTAGAAGAAATATCTTTTGAGGGTATATTTTATCTGTTGCAAAATCATTTAAATTTAGTAAATCTTTTTTCTCTATATCTCCTTGTACTATCGCATAAGCTATACCACTTACAGCACTTCTATCAGAGATTATCATATTTTTATCTATATTTGGTTTTATGACCTCTTGTATATGTTCAGCTCTATCGGCTAAAAAGAGTAAAAATTCTGCTTTTTTACTTTGTGCTTTTGCACTTAAAACCAGCTCTCGTATCTCTTTGCCAACCTTTGTAGCTCCTGGTTCTTTAGTGATAATAGCATCTGGAAAATTTCCTGCTAATGCAGATATTTGTGTACTTTTTCCTGCTGTATCTATCCCTTCTATCGCTATATACATTATCTTTTTGCTCCTATAATATTTTGTATCTCTTTTGGAATGAGATGTTTAAAATTTCCATTAAATTTTATAAGACTTCGAACTGCTGAAGAGCTTATAAATGTATGTTCTAATTTTGTCATTAGATAGATGGTTTCTATATTTTCATCAAGAGAGGTGTTGAGGTAACCTAGTTGAAGTTCATACTCAAAGTCAGTAACACTTCTTAGTCCTCGTATAAGAGTTTTCGCTTTATACTCTTTTGCTAAATTAACAGTAAGTGTTTCAAATCCTATTACTCGGATGTTTTGGATATGTTTCGTTGCTTTTTTTATCATCTCTATACGTTGTTCTAAAGTAAACATAGTCTTTTTTTCTTTAGAGATAGCAACTGCAATAATTACCTCATCAAAAAGTTTTAAAGCTCTCTCAATAATATCAAAATGTCCATTTGTAATAGGGTCGAAAGTTCCTGCATAAAGTGCTATTTTTTTAGTTTTCATTATATTATTCCCATCTCTCATATAGTTCATTCTCAATCCCTAAAAGGTCAAACCATTTTCCTACAATAAAATTTTCCATATCTTCAAGTGTTTGCTGTTTTGAGTAATATGCCATAACAGGAGGTGCTATGATGATACCTAGAGAGGCTAACTTCTGCATATTTTCTAAAGCTATGGATGAAAATGGCATCTCACGAGGGGCGAGAATAAGTTTTTTCTGTTCTTTAATCATAACACTAGCACAGCGAGTGATAAGGTTGTCAGAGATACCACATGCTATCTTAGCGAGTGTATTCATAGAGCAGGGTACTATAATCATCGCATCAACACCAAAAGAGCCTGAAGCTATGCTTGCAGAGATATTATCATTGTCATGAACTGTTATATCATTCATCTCTTTTTTTAAAACTGTTTTGGAGTTTTTGGACATTATAAAGTGTCGTTCTATATTTTTTGGTAGAAGTTCTAAAGTTTTTAACCCAAGATTTACACCACTTGCTCCACTTGTTGCTATTACTATTTTATTTACCATTTTAAACTCATAAGTATCCTTAGCTATCGGAGTGTTTTTCTAATTTTAACATCTTTTTCTAGTTTTACTAACTGCTAACTAAAAAACTTATGTTAAAATCTTGAAAAAAGGGTTTTAAGTGCAGAATATAGATGAAAGTTTAAATAATTTTATAGAGTGTTTAGAGGATGAACGATTTTATGATGCACATGAAACTGTTGAAGATATTTGGTTTCCTCGACGATTTGAGAAAGATGATGAGATAAACCTGTTAAAAGGGTTTATAAATGCTTCTGTTAGTTTTGAGCTTTATAAAAGAGGACGAATAGAAGCGAGTAAAAGAGTTTGGAAAAATTATCTTAAATATAGACCTTTACTTTATACAATAGATTCTCTTCATCTCAATAGGTATTATTTTGTAGCAAGTTATATTGAAAAAAAGAGAGTTTTGCTTCTCTCTTCATAACTATTTTTATAAGCGACTTTTGTAATCTTCATAAGTGAACTGTTTGACTATATCTAAAGAACCATTTTTTTTAAGTATTGCTAGTGATGGAAGTTTTATACCATTAAAAGTTGTACTTTTTACAAAAGTATAGTGAATTTGGTCTTCAAATATAATTGTATCACCTATTTTTAGCTTTTTATCAAAAGAGTAGTCACCCATAATATCACCAGCTAAACAGGTGTTTCCACCAAGTCTATACCTATATTTTTTATCTTCTCCACTCCCTCTTACCTCAGCACGATAGGGCATCGCTAAAGTATCTGGCATATGGGCTTCTGCTGAGGTGTCCAATATTGCTATATTTATACCATTTTCAAAAACATCTAAAACACTACTTACTAAAACACCTGTTTCCCAACCGATAGCTTCCCCTGGTTCTAAATATATATCTAAATTATATTGAGTTTTAAATCTCTTTATAAGAGAGATAAGTTTCTCTATATCATAACCTTTTTTTGTTATATGATGTCCTCCCCCAAAATTGAGATATTTGAGATTTGTAAAATATTGTGAGAAATTTTTTTCAAAAGAGAGAAGAACTTCTTCTAGCGCATCAGCATCTTGTTCACATAAAGCATGAAAGTTTAGACCATCAAGGTATGGAACAATAGTTTCATCAAAATTCTTAAGAGTTGTTCCTAAGCGAGAATAGAGTCCACAAGGGTTGTATATATCAACAGGTGAAGAGGAAATTTCTGGATTTATTCGTATTGAAATATGAATTTCTGGATTTATATTTTTAACTATATCTTTAAATTTTTTTAGTTGAGATGGTGTATTAAAAACTATATGATTTGATATTTTTGCTATCTCGATTATCTCACTCTCTTTAAATGCAGGTGAATAGGTGTGAACCTCTTTTTTAAACTCATTTTTAGCTAGTGTTGCTTCATGTAAGCCACTTGCGGTACATCCATAAAGATATTTTGAGACTAAAGGAAATGTAGCACTCATCGCAAACCCTTTGAGTGCTAAAATAATTTTTGCACCACTCTCTTTTTGAACATAGTCTAAAAGTTTTAAATTGTTTTCCAAAAGTTTCTCTTCACAAATATAGATTGGAGTTTCAAGATTTTTATAAATTTCTTTCATTAAATGGCCTTATTGTTTATTTCGAGAGCTTTTTCTACACAAGATTCAAGAGATGTATTATCTGCAATATAAGGTACAATATAGGATGGAAAAAATTTGGCAGTTGTTTTTCCTATTGATATAGCTGTAAAACTTTTATCCCATTGCACATTTTTTAAAAAACATTGTATAGTGGATGGTGATGAAAATATAATAGTTGAGTTTTTAGGAAGTGTTATATCTTTTGAAAACTGTTTACATACTGTTTCATAGATAATAACCTCATCACATTGTAATATCTCTATTAAGTTAGAGACAACTTTAGAAGCACGAAGGTAGAGCAGTTTTTTAGCTTTAAACTTTGTTAAAATCTCTTTAGCAAAATCATCACCATGATTTGCCTCTCCTATAAACTCAACAACTCCTCCATACTGTTTAATAACCTCTGCTGTTTTTTCAGCAATAGCATAAGATGGCTTTGTTTTCCACTCTTTATTTATATTATCTATCGCTTTGACAGCATTTTTTGATGTAAATATAAGTGCATCATAGGATCTGAAATCTATATTTTGATGAATATATTTTATATCAAATACGGAAAACTTATCTATCCCCTCTATTTTTTTATCACTTAATGTATAAATATTCACTTTAATATCCTTTTTATAATCGTCTTGCCCAACGAGCAAAAAATCTAGCTGGTAGAAGAGTTTTAGCTATTGGTTTATTTTTCAAAATATGTTCACTTAAAATTTTTGCTAAATATGGAGCTAACACAAAACCATATCCACCACTTCCATTTATTATATATAGATTTGGATAGTAGTCATACTTTGTATAATCAACTTTTTTTGTGTCAAATCTGATAGTTTTATTTTGAAGAGTTTTTTTAGAGATAATTACATCTCCTAAAAGAGGCATATAATCAACAGTACCAGAACGTAAACCTATATAATCTTTAATAACTTCTACATCTTTTAAATTAACTGTTTTATACATTTTATGAAGAAGTTCCTCTCTTCCTTTTAGTATATTGTAAGGTTCTTTTGTTGTTTGAGGGTGATAGTGAACATTATGAGTTGCTCCTATGGCTGAGATACCATTTCTTGTAGGAGAGATAGATACATCTTGATGGATAGAGTAGTTGTTCTTTGTTGAGGTTTTTATATCTATCCGATGTCCCCATATACCTCTAAGGTTTATATATGGTTCATCTATGATTTTTTCATAAGCTCCAGTAGCTAAGACAACATCTTTAATAATATATGTTTCATTTATAATCCAGTTACTATCTTTATATACTAAACTGGTAACTTTTTCATTAATAAATTCTATATTTTCACACATATTATTACATATTCCATCAGCATCTACAATACCAGTATCTAAACAGATTTTTTCTTGCTCTTTTGCATAATTTTTTAAAGAGTTTAGCATAACTGAAGATATTGTTTTTTCTTTTAAAGGAGTTGTTTGTTTATATATAGTTAAAATTTCACTTGATAGACTATCTTTTGCTATATGTATAAGTGGTGCTTTTGTAAAAAAATCTGGAAAGTTTTTTTCATAAAAATCCATACTATAAAGAAAAGCATCGTTAAGTAGTTCTCGTAACTCACCTTTTTTTGAAAACTTAGGGGAGATAAAAGCACCAGCAGCACCGCTACCTCCTCCTGCAATAGAGTTCATATCAAAAATTACAATTTTTTTATCACTTTTTTTTGAGAGTTGATATGCTAATGTTGAACCATTTATACCTGCGCCTATTATTGCAATATCATAGTTACTATTGTTCATCTATTGTATCCTTTTTAAATCATCTAATACATCTGAAAATTCACTATTAAACTGATTTATTAAATCTTGGTTGCGTGGTTTATTATCTATTTTTTCTATGATGTTGTAAAGAGTTGTTGCTCCAATATTTGCAGACAATCCTCTTAATGTATGTGTTGCACGTTGAAACTCCTCTTTATCTAAAATTTCTAATTTGAAATCTTTATAGAGTTCATAAAAACGTTTTAACATTTTCATATAAAGTTTACTATTTCCAGCTAGAAAAGATAATCCTTTCTCACTATTTATATGTTTAAAATTTGGAATTTCTATATTGTTATTTATTGTCTCATTTTTGAAAGATTTAACATTGCTACTATTTTTGTTTGATATAAAAGTTAATAGAGTTGAATAGAGTTTTTCAACATCTATCGGTTTATTAAGATGAGCATTCATTCCAACTGATTTTGTTTTTTTAACATCTTCAACCATAGCATTCGCTGTAAGTGCAATTATTGGTATCTCTTTATCTTTTGCTCTTATCTCTATTGTTGCTTCATATCCATCCATAATAGGCATCTGTAAATCCATAAGAATTAAATCATATTTTGTTTGGTTTTGAGTGTAGAGGTTAACAGCTTCTTGACCATTATTGGCTATATCTATATTTATATCACTATCTTCGAGGAGTCCTAACATTACAAGTTGATTTGTTTTGTTGTCTTCTACTAAAAGGATATTGTTGTTATCGAGAAGGTGGAGCTCATTTACTAAAGATTCAGCATCTTTATCTTTATCATTAATAAACTCTAATGAACTGTTTAAAAATATATTATTTAGGACATCATGTAAAATAGATGGATTTATCGGTTTTTGTAGAAATAAATTAACACCAACATCATGCGCTAATTTAGATATTGCATCTTCTCTAAAAGAGCTTACCATAATAATAGAGGGGATACTCATATTTGTGCATTGCTCTTCTATCTGTCTTACTGTTTCTATACCATCAAGTTCAGGCATATTCCAATCCATAAGGATAAGGTCATAACTTTTGTCACATTTTTTAAGTATTTCGAGGCTCTCTTTTCCTGAATATGAATGAAAAACTTGAATATCAAACATATTTAAACTATTTTCAAGTATCTCGTGCCAAGTTTCATTATCATCAACTATCAATACTTTTTTATCACTAAATAGGGAGTAATTATGCTCTTTATGAATCTCCTCTAAGTCTATTTCAAATATAAATTTACTTCCTATACCCACTTCACTCTCTATCCATATTTTTCCATTCATAAGTTCTGTAAGCTGTTTTGATATTCTAAGTCCTAAACCTGTACCACCATATTTCCTAGTAGTGCTTCCATCAGCTTGAGAGAAAGCTTTAAAAAGTCTTCCTTGCTGTTCTTGAGTTAACCCTATCCCTGTATCTGATATTTCAAATCTAAATCTATCTTGTTTAATTTTTTTAATATATATACCAATCTCTCCATCTTGAGTAAATTTAACAGCATTGCCTAAAAGATTTGTAATAATTTGAGAAATTCTTAAGCTATCACCAATAAAGTATTTTCCCATATTTGAATCATAGCTTACTATAAGTTCTAAATTCTTCTCGTGTGCTTTAAAACTTATAAAGTCTATTGTTGCATCGATAGCTTTAAAGAGGTCAAACTCTCTTTTTTCAATAGTTAACTTACCTGCCTCTATTTTTGATACATCTAAAATATCATTAATTATACCAAGGAGAGAGGTTGCACTACTATCTATTTTTTCCATATAGCTTTTTTGTTTCTTATCAAGGTTTGTTTTTAAAATAAGATGTGACATCCCTATAATTCCATTCATAGGTGTTCGTATCTCATGACTCATATTTGCTAAAAATTCACTTTTTGTTTTTGTAGCTTCTTCCGCTTTTATTTTCTCTTTTTCAAGTTTTTCTCTATAAAGTTTCTCTTTTTTATCTGTTTCCATCTTTTGATTAATTATACGGAATAGAATAAGAAGAATTATAATAATAACGATGGAGAATATAAGGCGAGTGATAAAGAGTGTATGTAAAACATCATATATAAGGTTGTTGTTTTCATAAGCAATAATCCAACCAACAACTTTTTTCGTAACAGCTTGTCTAATAGGGATAAATGAAACAATTTTAGAACCTTTCGTTCCAGTACGCATAATATAATGAGAAAAAGCATTACCTTTTAGCATCTCATCTTTAATCTCTTTTTTTAATTGACTGAGTTCCTCTTTATTGTTATCTAAACAATCTTTTGATGTATGACCACGAGGAGTAGTTACCATAAAATCATCATGTTCCGTTGCGGGTTTATATTTAAGAATAAGGTCATTTCGTTTCCAAGCTTTTGAACTAAATATATCTTTATGAATTAGAAAATGAGAGTGCATATTACTAATATCATTAAGATACTCTTGTAGTAACTCTGTTGGAAAAGAGATTTCAAATGCTCCAATATGTTTACCATTTTTGTTAAATGATGGATATGTATTTCTAAATGCGTGTGCTGTTCTTCCTTGAGTAAAACCTTGAACAGGTTTCAGTGTTTTGTTAACAAGTTCAAAATCTTCTCTTATATTTGTTAAATCATCACCAAATTTTTCAATCTTGTGCATACGTAAAAAAGAGATATTATTTGGAAATATAAAGTGATATTGGAGAAGTTTACTGAGTCTATATATTTTATAGGTTTTTTTAAGATGTTTTTTTAATTGTTCTCTTAGTATGTGAAGTTTTTGTTTATTGTTTTGATGGTTATATGCATCTGTTAGTATAGAGATTATGATAGTGTCTTGAATTGTTTGTTCATATATTTGAGTAGCTAACACTTTTTGGTTGTATAAAAATATATTGTAATGTGTTTGAACACTCTCTTTATGTTTGTGAAGTAAAGCATTAATATTTTCATCGCTTGTGTGTTTTGTAACATAAAAAAGAACTGTAAAAAGTGTAAGAAAAGTAACAATAGAGAAGATGAGGTATCTGATTTTAAAATCCATTTGAAAAACCTATTTTTTAGATACTTTATTATATATCAAAAATATAAAAATAGGAGTTAAATAACTTCACCCAACTCATAGCCAATTACTTTAACTTTAATAATTTTTGAGTTGTTTTGTTTTACCTTGATTATATCACCATATAAACCATCTTGAAGAGAAATTGCTGAGAAAGATATGCTAATATTTCTATTTTTAAGAACAACATTTATAGTTGAACCTCTACGTATTAAATTAAATTTCTGAATATCTCGTACTGTAATAATTGTATTTTCTTTAATATTATGCTTACTTTGAATAGATTTTTTACCTATTTTCTGGATAGGCATAGCTCTAAATCTATCAAAATGGATAGTTTTCTTTAAACAATTTTTAAAAGAGAGTTCCTCTTTTCTTCGAATGTTTTTTTTGGAGAGATAAACATCAACATCAGCATCTATTGTGTAATCAAAAAATATCTGTTTTTTTGTTTTCTTATCTTTTATAGATAAAATACCATTACTTTTTAAATAATTTTTTGAGTTTATTTTTAGATTGTATTGAGGAGGAAGAGAGTTTAGATAGCCTCTGGAGTGAATCTCTATATTTTTAAAAACTATATTTTGGTAATTTACTTTATATAAAAATTTTATTTTATTTTTAATATATGAGAAATCTAATCTTTTTTCTTTAATAAATTTAATATACTTTTTTTTAGTTATAAGATTTTTATATCCATATTTTTGAAGTAAAGAGATGAGTTCTTTTGATTTTACACGTTTTGTATATCGACCATCAAAAATAGTATATAAAACAATATCTGATTTGAGATTTGTAACTATATCTGAAATTTTTATTTCATTATTCTGAATATAATAAATTTCTTTTAAAATAGTATCTGCAAATATTATTTTTGAAAAGAGCAGGGCTAAAAGAAAAAATTTAATTTTTCATAGCCTTAATAAAAGTTTCATAAATATGTTCTAATTTCAAGTCATCTTCCAAAACACTTTCATTTTTTTCAATTAAAATATGTTCTAAAATAGCAACTCGCTTTAAAAGATATTCAAACATCTCTTTATTAATATCAGGAAGCATATTGTGCATAAAAGGGTCTTTACATCGTCCTTTCTCTATAACATGAGCAGGTATCCCTATTGCAGTTGCATTATCTGGAACCTCTTTTACTACAACTGAATTTGCACCTATTTTAGAATATTCACCAATAATAATATTACCTAAAACTTTAGCTCCAGCACCAATAACGGCACCTTTCTTGACAGTGGGATGTCTTTTTCCATGAGTAAGAGAGACACCGCCAAGAGTTACTCCTTGATAAATTAATACATCATCTTCTATTATTGTAGTTTCACCAATAACAACACCTGTTCCATGGTCAATAAAAACTCTTTTTCCTATTTCAGCAGCAGGATGAATATCTATATTTGTCAATATCTGTGCTAAACCCATAATAGTTCTTGAAAATCTTTTAAAGTTTGCTTTATAAAGTCTATTTGCTACTCTATACCAAGCAATAGCCCAAACACCAGGATAATTAAATAAAAAATCCATTTTAGAATTAAGGGCAGGGTCATTTTTATAAGCATTTGAAAAATCTTCTTTTATATCTGTATATAATCCCATTTTACTACTCCTTTCATTTAAAACTATATTTTAGTGATTTACTTCTAATAAAAATTATTCAATAATCATAGAAATATTAATAATAACAGTATCTTTTATCTCAACCGAAAATAAACCATATTTTTTTCCATCAAATTTTACATGTTCACCTATTCGGAAAAATAAATTTGTTTGAATAAAATTTATATACTTTATTTAATAATTTTATAAAACTATCTGCATTTAAAATGATTTCTGGAATTGTCGGGTCAAAACTTTTTTAAAAGTTAATATCTGAATTAATAGAATTGGTCGCTATACATAAATCAATCAAAGCTTTCCATTTTCTTTTGGTTTATTAATTTTAAAAAAGGGGAGTTGTAAAAGTTTTAATCCTATTTCATCTTCATTTTCATAACCAACAGTTAATCCAAAAAATTTATATCTACCAAATTCTAAATCTAAAAAAGTTGTCTTAAATCCAAATGTAACATTTGCATAAGATGATGCTAATTCAAAAAGTTCATTTACTGAAGCAGAACTCAAAAGAAATTGTGCTTCAGAGTTTGCAGATAATATTTTTCCATTCGAAGAGAAGATTATAAAAGGATTATAATCATACTCTAACCACTGTTGTTCAAAATTCATTCTATTCTTCAATATAATTTTTAAGCTTACGACCAACTTTTGGATGTTTTAATTTCTTAATAGCACTTGATTCAATTTGACGTACTCTTTCACGTGTAACACGAAGTTCTTTTCCAATCTCTTCTAGTGTTCTATCGCTCTCATCATCCATAATTCCAAAGCGAAGTTTAATAACAGCTTTTTCTCTCTCATTTAATTGTTCAAGAACATTCTCAATTTGGACTTTTAAATCATCTTTTAATATAGCTTCAGCAGGTGAAACTGATGCTTTATCTTCTATAAAATCACCAAAACGACCATCATCTTCACTACCAATAGGTGCTTCAAGAGATATAGGCTCTTTTGTTATTTTTATAACATTTTTAACTTTTTCAACAGATAAACCAACCTCTTCGGCAATAGTATCTACATCTGGTTCTTTTCCATGTTCTTGAAGATGCTTACGCATAATTTTATTTATACGATTAATAGTTTCAATCATATGAATAGGAATACGAATAGTTCTTGCTTGGTCAGCAATAGCACGTGATATAGCCTGACGAATCCACCATGTAGCATATGTTGAAAATTTATAACCTTTTTGATACTCAAATTTATCAACAGCTTTCATAAGACCTATATTTCCCTCTTGAATTAAATCAAGGAAAGGAAGACCACGATTTGTATAACGTTTTGCAATAGAAACAACAAGTCTAAGATTTGATTTTGCCATTTTTGTTTTAGAAATTTCAGATATATTTTTACCACGTTTTATCTGTTCTAAAATATCACCTAGTTTTTCAGGTTCCATATCAAAACTATTTTTCGATGCTTCTTTTGTTTGAACTAACTTTTTAATCTCCATATATGTAGAAACCATTGTTGCTTCTGGAACCATATTTGCAATATCTTCTTTAGTTAATTCTTGAATTTTCCCCACTAAAACTTTATGATTTGCTTTTAATGTTGCATTAAAAAGAGGGAGTTTATATTCAAGACGTTTCAGCTCTTTATCATAACCATCATCACTTTTCAAAGCTGTTTCCATAGCTTTCACAAGTTCATTTATAAGTTTTGAGGTTGGTCCCAGCTCTAAAAGTTTCTCTTTTAAAACACTTTTCTTAAATGTAATACTTAAAAAATAGAAAGCTATCTCTTCTGTTAATTTATTTTCTAAATCTTTAGGTGCTGATTCAAGAAATTTTATCCACTCTTTTTTTGCTTTTTCTAATGCTTTAAAACTTGTAGATACTTTTTCTACTCTTGATTTATCTTTAGCTGTTAATGTTTTCTCTTTTGCATCATCATCTTCAACTGTATTATCATCAGAATCATCTTTTTCATCTTCAAAGTTTCTAAAAAGTTCTTTAACACGTCGTTCTCTGTTGATAAGAGGTTCTTTGTAATCAAGAATAAACTCTATTAAATAGGGAACAGAACATATCGCATCGATAATAATACTCTCTCCACCTTCGATTTTTTTAGAGATTTCTATCTCTTCCTCTTTAGTTAATAAAGGAATTTGACCCATTTCACGAAGATACATACGTACAGGAGAATCTGAACGCGACCATTCAAGAAGTTCATGCTCTTTTAAAATATCAAATTTATCAGATTCATTCTCTTCTAGCATCTGTCTTTGCGCACTACGTCGTGCTTCTGCTTCTCTATCATTGAGAAGTTTTGCATGTTCAGAAGATGTATAAAGACAACTATTATACTTTGTTACAAGCTTAAAAATATTTTTAGCTTGTGCAGCCGTAGGTTGTTTTTCGAAAAGTTCTATGAGTGATTCATAAGTCAAACAATCTTTGGACTTACTTTCGACAAAGAAGGTTTCTATCGCTTTATTTAGTTCTTTTGCTGTCATATTGTAGCATGCTCCATGAATTTAAGGTGATTTTAATGATAGGATTATACCGAGATACACTTAAATTTTTATTTTAATAGTTGTTTAAATTAATATAAAAAGTGATAAAATACATAAAAGGAGTTATTATGCAAACAGGTTATTATAGTGCTGCTGCTGGAATGGTCACACAATTTAATCGTCTTGATAATATCGCGAATAATTTAGCAAATGTCAATACTGCAGGCTTCAAAGAAGATAATCTTGTTGTTGGTGACTTTATGAGGATTTATAAAGAGGCTAGAGATGAACTTCCAAATGCTAACCATACAAGAGATAGTGCAAAATTTATAAATAGAACTATGACAAGAACTCCTCAAATTGTAGATTCTTTTACAAATCATTCTGTTGGAACAATGCAACAAACAAATAATAGTTTAGATTTTGCACTTTCAAGAGAGGGATTATTTTTTGCTGTCAATACACCGCAAGGTGTTAGATTAACAAGAGATGGTTCATTTACAACTGATGAAGAGGGTAGACTTGTAACAAAACAGGGATATGAAGTTCTTCCGAATGATTATTTTCAAACAAAAGATGGCATAACAATGAACACTCAAGATAGTGTTATTGAAGTAGATAAAAATGGTCAGATATATACAAATGTACCAAATGGTGTAAAACTATCAGCTAATGCAAAACTTCTTATAGCTCAACCAGACTCTACAAAACTTTTAATTAAAGAGGGTGATAATCTTTATAAATATGAAGATATGAAATCTATTGAAATAATAGATGAAAGTGGGGCGATAAAACAGGGGTTTGTAGAAAAAAGTAATGTAAATGCTGTACGAATGATGACCCAGATGATAGAAACAAATCGTTTAGTTGGTATGTACCAAAAAGTTATGGATACACAGATGAATGATATGAATAGAGATGCGATTGAAAAAATTGCTAAAAGAACTTAACAAAGGATAAAATACTATGATGCAATCACTATATACTGCTTCAACAGGGATGTTGGCACAACAAACACAAATAGACACAACAGCAAATAATGTAGCCAATGTAAATACAATAGGATTTAAAAAATCTCGTGCAGAATTTGCAGATTTAATGTATCAAGTCATGGAATATGCTGGAACAGCAACAAGTGATGTTACAAAAAGTCCAACTGGAATAGAAGTTGGTTTAGGAGTTCGTCCAACCGCTGTTAATAAAATATTTTCAGAGGGTTCTTTAAAACAAACAGATAATCAACTTGACTTGGCAATTACAGGAAAAGGTTTCTTTAAACTAGAATTACCAGATGGTACGGAAGTATATTCAAGAAATGGTGCATTTAAAATAGATGATAATGGCACACTTGTAAATAGTGATGGTTACAAAATAGTTCCTGAAATAGTTGTTCCAACAGATGCTACCAATATTAGTATAGGAAGTGATGGTACAGTAAGTGTGGTTCAAGCAGGACAAACACAAGCTACAATAATGGGGAATTTAGCAACAACGAACTTTATAAATCCAGCTGGTTTACACTCTATGGGAGATAATCTTTATATAGAAACAGATAGTTCTGGACAACCTGTTGAAGGAACACCAGGTGTAGATGGTCTTGGTGTCTTAAGACAGGGATTTGTAGAGCTTAGCAATGTAGAACTTGTTGTTGAATTAACAGATTTAATTACAGGACAACGTGCTTATGATTCAAATTCAAAAGTGATTACAACGAGTGATGAAATGCTTCAAACAACAAATAATCTAAAAAGATAAGAATAGTTTGGGTATAATGCCAAAATTAATTTAGAAAAAATAGTTAGGATTTTTATATGCAAAAAGCAAATATTGACGGAAAAGTTTGGACATTTGGTAAGGATATTGATACAGATTTAATTATTGCTGCAAGATACTTAAACACTTCAGTGCCTGAAGAGCTAGCAAAACATGTTATGGAAGATGCTGATCCAGAATTTGTAAACAATATGCAAATAGGTGATGTTATAGTAGCGGGTGAAAACTTTGGTTGTGGAAGTTCTCGTGAACACGCACCTATTGCACTTAAAGCTGCTGGTGTTGCTGCTATTATTGCTCCAACTTTTGCAAGAATTTTTTATAGAAATGCCTTTAATATGGGACTTCCTATATTTGAACTACCTCAAAGTGCAGAGATAAAAGAGGGGGATGAGATTAGTATAGATATGAATGCAGGTACTATTACAAATAAAAGTACAGATAAATCTTATGCGTTTACTCCTATCCCAGCATTTATGCAAGAATTGATTGATGCAGGCGGTTTAATGAACTTTGCACAAAATGAAATTAAAGGTAAATAATGAAAACATATAAAATAGCACTAATTAAAGGTGATGGAATTGGTCCAGAAATTATAGATGAAGCTGTTAAAGTTTTAGATGCTGTTGCATCATGTAGTGGCTTTGATTTTTCTTATGATGAAGTTCTTATGGGCGGAAATGCTTATGATATTACAGGTGACCCATTACCAAAAGAGACAGTAACTAAATCATTACAATCAGATGCGGTACTTTTTGGTGCTATTGGTGGAGAAAAATGGGATAGTTTACCTCGTGAAAAACGTCCTGAAAGTGGTCTTTTAAGATTTCGTAAAGAGCTTGGTGTTTATGCAAATTTACGTCCTGCTGTTGTATATGATGAACTTATAAATGCTTCTTCATTAAAACCAGAAATTATCAAAGGTGTTGATATTATGGTTGTTCGTGAGTTAATTGGTGGAATCTATTTTGGTGAACCAAAAGGACGAACGGATGACAAAGGTTGGAATACAATGGTTTATACTCGTGAAGAGATTATTCGTATTGCTCACCACGCTTTTAAAATTGCTCAAAAAAGAGATAAAAGAGTTTGTTCTATCGATAAAGCAAATGTATTGGATGTTTCTCAACTTTGGAGAGATGTTGTTACTGAAGTTTCAGCAGAGTACCCAGATGTAGAACTTTCTCATATGTATGTAGATAATGCAGCTATGCAACTTGTTTTAAATCCAAAACAGTTTGATGTTATGCTTACAGGAAATATTTTTGGCGATATTCTTTCAGATGAGGCATCTATGCTTTGTGGTTCTATCGGTCTTTTACCATCTGCAAGTATTGGTGATAAAATAGGTGTTTATGAGCCTATTCATGGTTCTGCGCCAGATATAGCTGGTCAAGGAATAGCAAATCCAATAGCAACTATTTCATCTGCATCTATGATGCTTAGATATGCTCTTGGTGAAATAGAAGCAGCTGATAAAATAGATAATGCAATTAAAAAAGCATTAAGTGAAGGCTATCGAACAGGTGACTTGTCTCAATTTGATGCAAAAGAGGTTTGTTCAACAAGTGAAATGGGTTCTATTATAGCTAATAATATTGTAAGATAATCTATACAATAAATAAATATGGAAACTATAACTTTAGCAAAAATTTATGAAAATCAAGGTCTCAATAATGAGGCCTTGGGTATTTATAAAAAAGTTTTACAAAAAGACCCTTCAAATAAAGAGGCAAGGGTTGCTATTGGAGAATTATCAAAACAGAGAGAAAAATTTTCAAATATCAACACTCAGATGAAAGATTTTTTTATAAATATGGATACTGAAATTGAATTTATTGAATTCGAAAGGTGGTTATTAAAAACATGGAATTAAAAGATGTTATTTTATCGACTTTAGCAGAGATGGAAGACCCTGTTAAAATTGAAATACCTCAAAAAGAGATTATAGAAAAAAAAGTTATTATAGATAAAGAGTTACAAAAAGATAATAAATACAAATTTAATGATGATATAGTAGAAAATTTTCAGAAAGAGTTACTAAATGAAAATAGCTATAAAATAACAGAAACTGAAATTGTTTATTTAACCTCTATAAAAGAGAGATTATTGGTTCTTTTTGAAGGATTTCAGTCTCCAAATAATACACATATAGAAACAAAAGTTGATATAACACTTAATTTTTTAGAATATATTTTATCAACAATTGAATTAAGAATAAATAGTTTAGAGAAGGAGGAGCAATAATGAATCAATATCGTGTATTAATAGATGCTAATGATGAAAAAGGTTTAGTACATAAAGTGTCAACAGTATTTTACAATTTTAATTTGAATATTTTATCAAATAGTGAATTTGTAGATAAAGAAAAAAATAAATTTTTTATGAGAAGTGTCGTTGATGGGGACGTAAATCTAAATGAGCTATACAAAACACTTAAAGAAACTTTACCAATAGAAACTGTTATCAATGTTATTGAGCCGAAAAAGAAAAATATTATAATTATGGCAACAAAAGAGATGCATGCTTTAGGTGATATTCTTATTCGTCATGAAGCAGGGGAACTTGAGGCTAATATATTGGCAGTAGTTTCTAACTACGATAAATTAGAAAGTTTAGTAGAAAAATTCAATATTCCATACAAGACAATTTCCCATGAAAATTTAGAACGTGAAGTACATGAAAAAGAGATTATTACATATATAGATGGCTTTAAAGATGTTGATTATATAGTTTTAGCAAAATATATGAGAATTCTAACACCTCAGTTTGTTAAAACATATGAAGATAAAATTATAAACATCCACCACTCATTTTTACCAGCATTTATAGGTGCAAATCCTTATAAACAAGCATTTGAAAGAGGTGTGAAAATTATTGGAGCAACTTCTCATTTCGTAAATAACAATCTTGATGAGGGTCCAATTATTGCGCAAGAGATTATTCACATAGACCATACATATAGTTGGAAAGATATGCAACGAAAAGGCAAAGATGTTGAAAAAGTAGTTCTTTCTCGTGCTTTAAAACTTGCTCTTGAAGATAGAATATTTGTTTATGAAAATAAAACAGTTATTTTTTAAAAGGATATAGAAATGTTTAATTTAGTATTAGTAAATCCACAAATTCCAAACAATACAGGAGCAATCGGTAGATTGTGTGTAAATGCTGGTGCTTCTCTTCACCTAATTAAACCAATAGGTTTTGATATAGATGAAAAAGCAGTTAGACGTGCTGGGCTTGATTATTGGGATAAATTGGATCTACATGTTTGGGAAAGTATAGATGAATTTTTTGAAAAAAATGATATTACCAATAATGCTTATTTTGCAACAACAAAAACAGATAAACCATATTTTGAAGCAAAATTTAAAGAGAATGATTTTATATTTTTTGGAAGTGAAACAGCTGGTATTCCTGAAAATATTTTAAGTGAATTTAAAGAGCAAAATATTACTATTCCTATGACTCCAGAAGGAAGAAGTTTAAATCTTGCTATTAGTACAGGTATTGTTCTTTATGATGCTATTCGACAAAACTATACAAATTTTAAAAGTTAGTTAAATATGGGTTCTATTTTTGATGGGATAATGGTTTTTTTATTTGTTTTATTTATGGTTTTTCTATTTGGTGGTTATCATAAAATAAAATCAGGGCAACGAGAAGAGCAATTCAAAAGAGAAGAAGAGGAAAGCAGTAACTTAAAATGAATAGTTTTTCAAAAATAGTAGATGAAATTAAAAATATTGTATCTTTAGATTTTAAATCTAAAAAAGTTTTTGATAAAGATGTTGCAAATATTCTTGGTATTACTCAAATGAATTTTGCAACAATGAAAAAACGAAACAAGATACCATTTACAGAATTATTAGATTTTTGTGCTATTAAATCTATCTCTATTAATTGGATTTTATATGGCCAATCACCAGAAAGTCTTATAGAATCTACTCATAAACTTTATGTAATAAAATATTTCAATAGTATAAATGCAAGTGCAGGTGGTGGTTCAGATATAGAAGAAGATGAGCAGATAGAAGAAGTTGAAATACCTGAACAATTTATTCTATCTCTCGGTGGTGAAAAAGAGTTGAAAAATATAGAAGCTATTAATGTTTCTGGTGATTCTATGGAACCAACATTAAATTACAATGATATTGTTTTTATAAATAGAAAAAAAACTGACTTTAGCAGAGGAGGAGTTTTTGTTATTAGAACAGAATCTGGTCTATTTATTAAAAGGGTTGAGCAACGAGAAGATGGTAGAGTAGAAGTTATCTCTGATAATAAAATTTATACTAAACAAATTTTAGAAAATGACAACTTAGAAATAATTGGAAAGGTTGTTAGTAGGTTTGGTAAAACTTATTAGATTAGAAATTGATTAAGATAGTTATAAATTTATTTCTCTGTTTCAAGCTGTACTCAGATAGTTTATATACTACTGATTATAAACAAGAGATTAAGCTTTTAGAAGCTCTTGATATAGAATCATCTTTTTTGTATGATAAAAGAATGAATACTATATTTTCTAAAAATAGGACTGAATATCAAGATGATTTTTTATACTCGATAGATAAAGCATATATTTATATTCCAGCTATAAAAAATATTTTAGCAAAAAATAATATTCCTAAAGAGTTCGTTTATTTGGCTATGGTAGAATCCCATTTTTCCTCTTTAACAATTTCAAATAAAGAAGCAGTTGGAATATGGCAATTTATACCTGAAACAGCTAAAGATTACCATTTAAGAATAGATAAATATGTTGATGAAAGGCAAGATATTGTAAAATCAACTCAAGCAGCAGTAAATTTTTTAAAAGCTCTTTATAAAAAATTTGGAAAATGGTATTTAGTTGTAATTGCTTATAATTGTGGTGCAGGAAGATTGGAAAAAGCTATCAATAGTGCAGGTAGCAATGATTTAACTATTTTATTGGATGATAGGAAACATTATATTCCAAGGGAAAGTAGAAGGTATATTCGTAAACTAGTTGCCTATATATTAATGGGAAATGATTATTTTTTTCTATTAAAGAGAGAGTATGAACATTTTTTTAATATTAGTAATACCTATTCACTTTCAACTGTAAAGTTACCAGTTGGAGAATCTTTAAGTAGAGTTTCTAAAATAATTGGTTTACCATTGAATAAATTAAAAGATTTAAATAGACATCTTAAATATGAATTTACTCCTCCATATTTAATGAATTATGATATATATATACCTTATGAAAAGTTAACAACTTTTAAAAAAGAATATTTTCAAAAAAGTAGTTATTGTAAATATGAGATATATAATGTTCAAAAAGATGATACTTTAAAAAAAATTAGTGAGTTATATAATATTTCTTATGTGAATCTAGTTATATTTAATAAACTTTCAAATAGTAAGATTTTTGAGAATCAACAGCTAATTATACCAATTAAATAGGATTTAAACTATGAATAATAAATATATATTTATGACAACAACTACTCTTCTTTTATTGATTTCAGGATGTAGTACAAGAGGTGTTGATAGCTATAAAAAAGATGATAAAAACATTCAACACTATACTGCAATAAAAAAGAAAAAAAACTATTCTCACCCGACAATGAAACCCTATGAAATTATGGGTATAAAATATTATCCTGCAACTGTTTCCTTAGGTGATGTTTTTAAAGGTAATGCTAGTTGGTATGGTCCAGATTTTCATGGCAAGTTGACTTCAAATGGAGAGACTTATGATATGATGGATATGACAGCAGCACATAAAACATTACCAATGAACACTCTTTTAAAGGTAACAAATAGAGATAATGGATTATCAACTATTGTACGAATAAATGATAGAGGACCATTCGTAGATACTCGAATTATTGACCTATCCAAAGCTGCAGCTAAAAAAATTGATATGATTAAAAATGGAACAGCTTCAATATCTATTGAAGTGATTGGGTTTAAGCAAAAAAAGAAAACTAAATTAAAATCTAACACAAATCATAAATTTCATCTTCAAATAGGTTCTTTCTCTAAAATAGCTGGTGCTATAAAAGTACAAGAGAAATATGATGGAACAGATGGGTATAAAACAATAATAAAAGATATTCAGATAGATAATAAAAGAATATTTAAGGTACTATTAGATGGTTTTAAAAATAAGAATGAGATTATTGCTTACAAAGAGAAAGAAAAAGATTATTTTCACAATGCTTTCATAGTTAAAGGAGATTAGATATGCTAACAAAAACAAGAGTAACAAAAGAGACAGATATAACAATTTCACTAAATTTAGATGGCTCAGGTAAAAGTAACATCGATACAGGAGTCGGTTTTTTAGATCATATGTTAGAAAGTTTTTCTAAACATTCACTTATCGATTTAAATATTAAGTGTAATGGCGATACTCATATTGATGATCATCATAGTGTTGAAGATATAGGTATAGTTTTAGGTTCTTTAATAGCAGAGGCTCTTTATCCTGTAAAAAATATGGAGCGTTTTGGGAATGCAAATATTGTTATGGATGAAGCCTGTGTTAGTTGTGATTTAGATTTAAGCAATAGACCTTATATAGTTTTTGAACTTTCTCTTATTGGAAAAGTTGGAAGTTTTGATACTGAACTTGTAGAAGAATTTTTCAGAGCATTTGTTTTAAATTCTCGAATAAGTGCACATATTGTTCAACTAAGAGGAAAAAATCAACACCATATAATAGAAGCAGGATTTAAATCTTTAGCTGTTGCTTTACGTAGAGCTATGGTCGAAAATATGAGAGTTGGTATACCAAGTACAAAAGATGTTTTATAGTTCTTAAATTATGAATATAAACTTTTTTTTTATTTTTATTTTCTTAGGATTAAATTCAATATACTTTTTTTTTAAGCCTATTAAAGTTGAACAGCAAGATTTTATAGATATTCCTCTTTTTGAGATGAAGCAATTTACATTGTATGAGCTAAATAATAGAGGATTAACAACATTAATGAGTGGTACAAGTTCAATAAGATATAGTGATAGATATAAAGTGTTAAATATTAATTTTACAAATAATTCAAAAGAATATATAGCAAATATGACTGCTGGAAGTGGTGTTTATAATGAAGATAGATTAGAGTTAAAAGATAATATTGTTTTTTCAAGGGAAGATGGTTTGACATTTCAAACTGATAGTGCCATATATAATAAAAAAACAGATGTAATAAAAACTCAAGGAAAATATAGAGCTTCCATAGGAAAAAATATAGTTACAGCAGATTCCTTAATATATTTTAATCTTAAAAAAGAGATAGAATCAAAAAATATAGTGATAGTATATCAATTAGGAGAATAGTTTAAAATGAATAAAAAAATATTTTTATTTTTATTGTTAACATCATTAGTCTCATCTGAAGAGTTAAAAGTAACATCTGAAAACTTTAAAGCAGATGAAAAAACTGGAATATCTATATTTGAAGGAGCTGTTAATATTATTAAAGGAAAAGATGAATTAAATGCTTCTAAAATATCTATTTTTACAGATAAAGAACACAAACCTATAAAATATATAGCTAATGGTAATGTTTCTTTTAAGATTAGTACAAAAGATAATATTATATATCATGGAAAAGCCCAAAAAGTTATTTATCTTCCTAAAGAGAAAGAGTATCATTTTTATAAAGATGTAAATTTAAATCAATCCAATAATCAAAAAGTTATTATTGGTGATGAAGTTGTTTTAAAAACAGTAGAAGGTAAAGCTTTTGCTAAAGGTCAAAAAGATAAACCAGTAATTATGATTTTTAATATAGTTGAAAAAAAGGAAAAATAATATGATAGAGATAGTTGATGCAAAATTTATAACATCTGCTCCAAATGTAGCAGATGCCCCAGAATCGTTTGAACAAAATGAAGTTGTTTTTATGGCACGTTCAAATGTTGGAAAAAGTTCATTATTAAATGCTCTTACAAACCACAAAGGTTTAGCAAAAGTATCTTCAACACCAGGAAAAACAAGATTAATAAATTACTTTGATGTAACCTTTATAGATAGGGATACTGAAAAAAAAAGTATCTCTAAATTTGTAGATTTGCCAGGTTTTGGATATGCAAAAGTTTCAAAATCTATTAAACATAATTGGGAAAAGAATCTTACTGATTATATAGCACAAAGAGAGCAGATTAAACTTTTTATACATCTTATAGATTGTAGACACCCGCATTTAGATATAGATACACAAGTAAGTGAATTTTTATTTGATAATGTAAAAGAAAATCAATATATTTTACAAATTTTTACAAAAATAGATAAACTAAACCAAAAAGAGCAAAGTGCATTAAGAAAAGAGTTTCCAAATGCAATGATGGTTTCTAGTTCTAAAAAACGAGGTATGCAAAAAGCTATTAAAGTTATTTATGAGATACTACAAGAGAAAGATGATGAGTTTTTAAATGAATATTGAATTTAAAAAAGCTACTCTTTTAGATATAACACAGATGCAAGAGCTCATCTATCCTGAAGTCTTGTCTGGTGTTATTTTAGCAAGAGATGATGATGAAATAGCTACAAATATTCGTTCCTATACTTTAGTAATTAAAGAAAAAGAGCTAATAGGTTTTTGTGCATTACATATTCACACTAAAAATCTAGCAGAAATCCGTTCTCTTATTATAAAAGAAAATTTTAGAGGCTACAATATAGGTGAAAAATTAGTTGTTAAAATTGTAGCTGAAGCAAAAACACTTAAGTTAAAAAAACTATTAAGTCTTACTTATAAAAAAGCTTTTTTTGAAAAAATTGGTTTTATAGAGATACCAAAAGAATCTATACCTGAACATAAAATATGGACAGATTGTATAAAATGTAAACTTTTCCCTGTATGCAACGAAGTATCATTAATAAAAACCCTTTAATAGCCATACTATATTTTTTACTTTTTTTTCTTTATGAAAGTTTAACTAGTATTTATCTATTTTTACCTCCTCTTCTCGCTTTTTTATTTGTACTATTTACAAAAGCTATAAAAGATGATGACCTTTTTTTTAGTATCTATATAGGTGTTTTTCTGATTATTTTTGAAGCAGATAAAGGTTATCTTTCTTTTTCCTCTATCATCTATTTTTTATTAATATATAAATTTATTCTACCTAAAATAGTCCAAAATTTTAGTTGTTCATTTTGTATTAATATTGTTTATGTAGTTTTATCTTATTTAGGATTTTATATTTTCACTCTTTTTTTAGAAAAGATATTTATAATATCTATACCAGAATTAAATTATTATATAGTTTATTATATGATAATAGAATTTTTCTTAGTGAGTTTATTGTGAGATTAAAACTTGTTCTCTCTGTTTTTTCCTTAGTATGGTTTATTTTAATAGTACGAGTTTTTTATTTAGCTGTTCAATCTAATAGCTATTATGATAAATTATCATTAAATAATACCACTAGGATAGAAAAAATAGCTCCAGTAAGAGGTGAAATAGTAGATAGAAACAATAAACCTATTGCTATAAATAAATTAGGTTTTAAGATTCAACTTAAACCACATTTAACATCAAAAAGAAGAAAAAAGATATTTGATGAAGAGATAGATTTTCTACTTAAAACTCTTCCTAGTTTAAACAAAAAAAAGATTATAAAGAATTATAAAAAAAAGAACTCTTTTTATAATCATAACTACATAGATATTGTTCATTTTATTCCTTATGATGAGATTATGCCAGTATATTCACTTTTAAATTTAAGAGAAAACTTACATATTGTTCCGTCACCAAAACGATTTTATCCATATAAAACAACTGCTGCTCATATTATCGGATATGTTGCACGTGCAAATCGTAAAGATATAAATAATAATTCACTCTTAGAATTAATAGGATATGTTGGAAAAACAGGTATTGAAAAATATTATAATAAATATCTTCAAGGTGAATCAGGATATAGAAAAATTAAAGTAAATGCAAATAATCAAGAAGTTGAAGAGTTAGAATACCAAGCTTCAATAGAAGATAGAAAATTAACATTAAGCTTAGATATGGATTTGCAAGTTTACATAGAAAATCTCTTTAAAGATAAAGTTGGAACTATTGTTGTGATGGATGTAAATGGTTCAATTCTGTCAGCAAGTAGTTTTCCAAAATATGATTTAAATATATTTGTATCTGGAATGTCACATAAAATGTATAATAGTTTATCATCAAATTCAGACCACCCATTTACAAATAAATTATTACATGGTCTTTATCCTCCTGGTTCTGTTATAAAAACTGGTTTAGGACTTTTGTATATTACAACAGAAGTAGATGAAAATTGGCAAGTAACTTGTAAATCAAATCTACCATTAGGAAGAAGAGTTTTTAGATGTTGGAAAAGAGTAGGGCATAAAAAAACTAATATTACAAAAGCGATAAGAGAAAGTTGTGATGATTATTTTTATAAGGGAAGTTTACTTCTTGGAAATGAACGTATGAGTGAAGGTTTGATGCGTTATGGTTTAGGTAAGAAAACAGGTATTGATTTACCTAATGAATTCATAGGTATCGTTCCATCTCGTACATGGAAAAGACGAAAATATAATCAAGCATGGAATGTAGGTGAAACATTGAATACAGCTATAGGGCAAGGAAATTTTTTAATTACACCTATTCAGATGGCACAATACACAGCACTTATGGCAACTGGTAAATTACCCACACCACATTTTGCAAAACAGATAGGGGATAAAATATATCAACCAAAAATTCAAAATGTTTTAACAATAAAAGAGTTAGAGAAACTACCTATAATCCAAGAAGCGATGTATCAAGTATGTAACCACAAAAAAGGAACAGCCTCTCACTATGTAAAATCAAATGTTACTATTGCAGGTAAAACAGGGACAGCACAAGTTATAGCGATAAAGCAAGATATTAAACAGAGAAAAAGAGAGCATGAACTTTCATACTACAACCGTTCTCATGCATGGTTTACTACTTATGGACCGTATAAAAAACCTCAATATGTTGTTTCTGTTTTAGTAGAACATGGTGGACATGGTGGTTCAGCCGCAGGTAAGTTAGTTTCAAAAATTTATGATAAATTATTAGAGTTAGGGTATATTAAAAATTAAAAATATAGTATTATTAGAAAATTAAAAAATAAAAGGTATACACTATGACACAAGCTGAAAAATTAGAGGAACTTATCTCAAAAACTGTTATTCCAGATATTAATGAAGTACTAGATACGATTTTTGAAGAGATAGCAGATAACAAAGAAGCAACAGAAGATGCAAAAGAGGAGATAGAGGAGCTTCAAGAGTTTAAGGCTGACTTGAAAGATATTTTAGAAGATATTGCTACTGGTGATATTGAAGAGGATGAGTGTCGTGAAATTATTGAAGATATAAAAGAGGCTCAAAAATCTGAAGTTGAAAATGAGTTTGGATTTTCTGAAGAAGATTAACCTTATAGTTGATTTTTAAATTCATTTGTATATAATTTCATTACTAAAATAAGGATAAAATATGAAAATAATTCTACTAGGAGCTCCAGGTGCTGGAAAAGGTACACAAGCTCAATTTTTAACAAAAAAATTTAACATTCCTCAAATCTCTACGGGTGATATGCTTCGTTCAGCTATTAAAGCTGGAACTGATATGGGAAAAATGGCTAAAAAAGCTATGGATGCTGGTCAGCTGGTAACAGATGAGATTATCATCGGTCTTGTAAAAGATAGAGTTGCTGAAGATGATTGTAAAGGTGGTTACCTTTTAGATGGCTTCCCTCGTACATTGGCTCAAGCTGATTCTATGACAAATGCTAATATTAGTATAGATGCTGTAATAGAGATAGATGTTCCAGATGAAGAGATAGTAAAACGTATGTCAGGTCGTCGTGCACATTTAGCGAGTGGAAGAACATATCATACTATATATAACCCTCCAAAAATAGATGGTAAAGATGATATAACTGGTGAAGATTTAGTACAGCGTGATGATGATAAAGAGGAGGTTGTTTTAGAACGTTTAAAAGTTTACCATAGTTTAACTCAACCTCTTTTAGGTTACTATAAAGAACAAGCAAAAAATATAGAGAGTTTAACATATATAACTGTTGATGGTACAGCTGATATTATTCATGTTGAATCAGATATTGATGCTAAATTAGGAAAGTAGGGTGATGTTTAGATTCTGAAACTTATTCAGAATCTAAATTTTAGAACTTATAAAACTCTCCATCTCCAAAACAATCTCTTCAATAGTTCCCTCACCAGAGATAGTTTTTAAAATACTTTTTGTATTGTAAAACTCTTTTATCTGAGCTAAAGGCTCTAAATAGACATTCATTCTGTTATTAAAAACTTCTGTGTTATCATCAGTACCACGAGCACGACCTAAAACTCTATCTTTTGCTGTTTTTTCACTTACTTCTACTTCTATTACATTTTTAATCATTATAGAACTATCATCAGCTAAGAAATTCTCTAAAGCATCCATCTGCTCTATACTTCTAGGATAACCATCTAAAATAACAACATTTGTAGGTGCTGATTTTATAGCATTTGTTATAGTTTCGATAGCAATTTTTATAGGAACAATAAGACCTTTAGAGATATAGTTTTCTATCTCTAAGCCCAATTCACTTTGTGTTACTACCTCAGCACGAAGCATATCTCCAGTTGAATAATGAGTAATATTTTCATTTTTTTGAGCTATAAGTTCAGCATCGGTAGTTTTACCAGAGCCAGGAGCTCCGATAATTAGAAATAATTTTTTCATTATGCTTTTGTTTGTTCACGAAGTCTAATGTGTAAATCTCTTAGTTGAGCATTATCTACTTCACTAGGAGCTTTCGTAAGTACACAAGATGCTTTTTGTGTTTTAGGGAATGCAATAACATCACGAATACTTTGTTTTTTAGTAATAAGCATAATAAGTCTATCAAAACCTAATGCAAAACCACCATGTGGAGGTGCACCAAATTTAAGTGCATCAAGTAAAAAACCAAATTTTTCTTGAGCTTCTTCTTCTTCAATACCAAGAAGTTTGAATACTTCATTTTGAATCTCTTCTTTATGAATACGTATAGACCCACCACCTAGTTCAGTACCATTAAGTACAATATCATAAGCGATAGACTCTATCTCTTCAGGGTCCTCCTTATTTGTATCTTTTGGTTGAGTAAATGGATGATGAAGTGCTTTTACACGACCATCTTCAACTTCAAACATAGGAAAATCAACAACCCATACAAATTCAAAAGCATCTTCATCAATAAGATTCATTTTTTCATGTTCAGCTATGAAGTTTCTAAAACGTCCCATGTAATCCAATACAGTTTTCTTTTCACCTGCACCAAAAAATACTACATCTCCAATTTCAAGCTCAGTTGTTTTGATAATAAGAGCAATATCTTCTTCACTAAAAAACTTAACAAGTGGACCTTTAAGACCATCCTCTTTCATTTGGAAATATCCTAAACCATGAGCACCAAATTTACGAACATACTCTTCAAAACCTTTCATTTCACGTTTTGAAAAGATTAAGTCAGCACCGGGAACTTTAAGTGCTTTAATTCTATTCTTTTTTGTATCTTTTGCAATATTAGTAAAAATTTCATTATCACAACGACTAAAAATATCAATAACATCTACCATTTTAAGGTCATAACGTAAATCTGGTTTATCAGAACCATACCATTCCATAGCATTGTTATATGTTATACGATTAAATGGTGGTTTAATATTAATATCAGCAGCTGTAAACATTGCAACAAGTAAATCTTCTGCTACTTTAATAACATCTTCTTGATTACAAAAACTCATTTCAACATCTATTTGTGTAAACTCTGGTTGTCTATCTGCACGTAAATCTTCATCACGGAAACACTTTGCAATTTGGAAGTATCTATCAAATCCACCAACCATTAAAAGCTGTTTGAAAAGTTGTGGAGATTGAGGAAGTGCATAAAACTCGCCATTATGAACACGAGATGGTACTAAATAATCTCTTGCACCCTCTGGAGTTGATTTTGTTAAAATAGGTGTTTCTACCTCTAAAAATCCATTTTTATCCAGTATATTTCTTGCTGCAATAGCAGTTTTTGAACGTAAACGAAATACATTAAATAGATCTGGGTCACGTAGCTCTAAATAACGATATTTTAAAGTAGTCTCTTCACCAACTTTTTTATCACCAATTACAAATGGAAGAGCTGCTGATTTATTTTCAATAGTCAATTCCGTAACAACAATTTCAATACTACCAGTTTTTAAACGAGGATTAGTAAGTCCTTCTCCACGAGCACGAACTTGACCTTTTGCTATTAGTACATATTCATCACGAACACTATTTGCAGTATTGTGAGATTCTACACTATCCTCAGGGTCACAAGTAAGTTGAATAAGACCACTTTTATCTCTTAAATCTATAAATATAATTCCACCGTGGTCACGGTGATTGTTTGCCCAACCAGTTAGAGTAACTTCGTCTCCAATATTTGCTTCACTTAAATCTGTACAGTAATGAGTTCTCATATGTATCGAGTCCTAAATATAATTTTTAAAATTGTAGCTAAAGTTGACTTTAAAAGTGTATAATTTATTTAATTAAACTATTTTAAAGTTTAGGGGAAAAAATGATTAAATATAAAAAAATAGAAAATATAAAAAAGATAGGTGTAGTTCTAAGACCATCTACACCAGAATTAAAAAGTACATTTTTTAAACTAGAGAAAATTTTTAATCAACATAATATTGAAGTTTACATCGATAGTATAAGTGGTGGAATGATAGATGTTATGGGAATTGAATTTGATAGGCTTTGTAAACAGAGTGATATTTTAGTAACTCTTGGTGGTGATGGAACACTTATATCTGTTGTTCGACGCAGTTTTAAATATAATATACCTGTTTTAGGTGTTTATGCTGGGAATTTAGGATTTTTAGCCGATGTAAGTGTTGATGAACTTGAAGATTTTGTAAATAAACTTGTAACGAAAAAATATAAAATAGATGAACGTTCTATTCTTGAAGCAACACTTAGAAAAGATGGAGAAATAGTAACTATTCATGCTTTTAATGATATAGTCTTAACTCGTCATTCCATAACAAACATGATAAAAATAGAAACCCTAGTAGATGGAAAATCTTTCAATACATACAATGGAGATGGTGTAATAGTCTCAACACCAACAGGTTCAACAGCTTATAATCTCTCAGCAGGTGGTCCAGTTCTTTTTCCCCTTACAAAGGTTTTTACTCTTACTCCAATTTGTCCACATTCCTTAACACAAAGACCAGTTGTTTTACCTGGGGAATTTGCTATTGAGATGAAAACACCTGATAATCCAGCTTTAATGATTATAGATGGGCAAGATATGCATGAATTAGATATAGGGGAAAGTGTTCATATAGGCTTAGCTTCTCAAACAGCTAAACTTATACATAGAGAGGAGTTTAACTACTTTGATGTGTTGAGAGAGAAACTAGGGTGGGGGGATTAAAACTCAAATCCTCCTGTTTCACCCTTAGACATACTATTGTAAACCGACTTTATATAATCGGTTCGTAATTCACAGTTGAGATAATTTTCACAATCACTACAACTTTTCATATTTTTCTCTTTTTGACAAGACTGAAGTTTGATTATCATCTCATCAAGATGTTGTTCAAACTTATCTTTTTGTTGATTACTCATTTTCTGAATAAACTTCTTTTACTCTATTTACTTCATAATTTGAACCAAAGAAACAAACGGCTGTATCGTGAATATGGGAATGACCTAATGACATTAAATCATTTTTACCATCTATCGCTTGACCACCAGATTTTTCATAGATAAATGCAAATGGAAATACTTCAAATAAACGACGTAACTTCCCCTCTGGCTTATCAGAAGTAGCAGGATATGAAAATAGTCCACCACCTTTAAGTAAAATTTGGTGTAAGTCTGGAACCATTCCTCCAGAGTAACGTAAACGGTAACCCTCTTGAAAAAAGTTATCTATCATACCTTTATGGTAAGATGCCCAGTTTTGTTGTGTTCCACCAGGAGCCATAAGCTTACCTTTCTCATTAAGACGAATCTCTTTTACAAATTCAAATTCTCCAGCTTGTAAAAGGTAAAGTTTTGTTTTGTTTTCAGCAAATACCATCTCAACACGAGGACCATGTACAACATAACAAGATGCCACCATATTTTCAGCACCAAAAGCACCATTATAAATACCATAAATAGAACCAACACTTAAATTTACATCTATGAGAGATGAACCATCTAAAGGGTCATATGCAACAAAATATTTTCCATCTTTATTCAGTAGCATCTCTTTCTCTTTCTCTTCACTTGCTATTGTATGAACAGATGAAACTTTAGAGAACTCCTCTTGAATGATAAGGTCACACTTAATATCTAACTCTAATTGTGTTTCACCAGAACTATTTTCTTGTTGTGAATAACCTATATCTTTAACATCTATCGCATCTTTAATTCTTATTGCACTTCTTTGAATTGCATCAAATATATCTCTCATTTTACACTTCCTTTGCATTTTTTAATATCCACGAAATTATCTCATTCGTGTTGTTTAAATCTAAAATATCTACATCTTTTGGCAATAAATAATTCTCTAAATTAATGGTATCATCAATCGCTAAAGCATCCATAAATGGAAAATAATCACTCTCTAATGAGTCTCTAAAAATACTAATACGAGGAAGAGGTAAACTTTTTAATCCCTCAACAAGTAGTATATCAAAATCATCAAAAACTCTTATCATCTCATCTAAATCTTTATGTTTTTTTGAGAAATAAGTTGTGCGATTAGGAGATGTAACTATAACTTCAGCACCAGTATCACTAAATTTATAACTATCTTTCCCAACGACATCAAATCGAGCTTTATCTTTTGGGTCGTGCTTAATAATTGCAACTTGCTTATGATGTTCATTTATCAGTTTTCGAGCAACTTTTAATATAAGAGTTGTTTTTCCACTATTGGATGGGCCAGTAAATGCAACCGCTAATCTTTTTCTCAAAACTACTCTTTCTATTCAAAATTTAACTGATTATACAAAAGAAGAGTTTAATAAGATATAATTCAATATACTTTTTTTGGATGAAATATGAAATATTTATTAATAACTTCGCTTTTTTTAATACTACTCAATGGATGTTCTTACAAAAATGCTTATACAAGTTTTGATATGAATGAAACACAACAACTTATAGAGTCTAATACTCAAAGTTCAAAAATAGAGTCTAATAATAGTGTTAATGCTATTTTTACTGCTATATATCTGAATAATATTTATAAAGATAAAAAGATGCAAAATGATGTTTTTTTAGTCTCTTTATATATAAAAGAAAAAATAAATCATTATAAGTTTAAAGTTAATGGTTTAAGTATGAAAAGTATGAATATAATTGATAATAAAAATATATATTTTCCATTAATAAAAAATGAAAACAGTTGGAATAAAAATTATATTGTAAAGTTTGATAATCATTTTAAAGATATAAATTTAACACTTAATATAAATGGCGTTTCCTCTGTTGCATTGAACTATTTTAGAGAATAATTTTAGAGAAATATCACTATTTGATATTTCTCCTATTTTTTATTTATATAGAGTTAGCTAAAACACTAAAAATATAACTTACAAAGATAATAATAACTTGTAAAGATACAATAATAATTAAAGGTGCTAAGTCTAAACCATTAAGATCTGTTCTTATAAATTTACGAACAAAAGAGTAAGCCGGATTTGTTATTTTATATAAAAATTGTACTACTGGATTATATGGGTCTGGATTTACAAAGCTGATAAGTGCAGACGCTATTAATACCCAAATATATATATTTATAATTCCTGTAAGAAGTCCACCTAATTGGTAAATAGCAATACCTAAATCACTCATTTAACAATCTCCCCAATATAATTCTTAATATGTTTATATATCTCTGAAATATCTGGACCATGTTCAGCACCTGTTAATAGCAAACGTAAAGGTTTAAAAAAGTTCTTACCTTTAAGATTAGACTCTTTCATCAAATATTTTTTAAACTCATTATATTCTTCAAAGTAGGGTGCTTTTTTTATAGTATCTTTTAAAATATCAATAGACTCTTGAAACTCTTTATTTAGTGTTTTTTCAGCAAAAATAGGTTCTATTTTATTTCTTAACTCTTTTGTTGTACTCGCTTCTTCAAGATATAATTTTCCTAATTTACCAATACTATCATCTGCAAAACCTAAATATCGAGACAACTCTTTGTCATCAAGATTTTTAAGATGTTCACTATTTATATGTCTTAACATACTCATATCGAAACGGGCAGGGGATTTTGATATACTATCCAAATCAAACCATTCAATAGCCTCTTGAAGTGTAAAAATCTCTTTAGGTGGTTTATTTCCAATTAAAACAAGATAATTAATAATAGCTTCAGGTAAAAAACCCTCTTCTAAAAGCCATTTTATACTAGAAGCATCATCTCTTTTACTCATTTTCTTACCGTCATCATTTAATATAATTGGAAGATGTGCATACTCTATATTTTTATCATAATTTAAAGATTTTCTAATATGATCCTGTTTTGGAGAATTACTCATATGGTCTTCACCACGAATAACGATCGAAATATCACTTAACATATCATCAATGGCACAAGCAAAATTATACATAGGTGTTTTATTTTGACGCATAATAATAAAACTATCAACTGCACTTTTGTCAAAAACAACATCACCTTTGATATGATCTTTTATAGTTATATCACTATTTGGTCTATTAATACGAATAGTGAAAGGAGCTGTGTTATCTATAACTAATTCTGCTGGAAGCTCTTTGCAAGCATCATTATATTGATATGCTTTCTTATTTTCTTTTGCTTCTTCACGTTTTTTATCTAACCAATCATTTGAACAAAAACAGCTAAAAGCTTTTTTTTCATGAATAAGCTGGAGTGCCATAGCAGTATGAAATCGAACATTCTCACTTTGATAGATAACTTGTGAATATTCAATACCAAAAAGATTAAGTAGGTCTAAAATTTCTTTATCTTTTCCCTCTATGTTTCTATCTTTATCTGTATCTTCTATTCGAATAATTAAATCTTCTTTTCTTTGTTTTGAAACGATATAATTAAATAGAGCAACACGAAGGTTTCCTATATGCATATCGCCAGTTGGACTTGGTGCAAATCTTAGCATTAATATTCCTAAAAGTAATTTTCATAATTTTAGCTAAGTTTTACTGATACATAGTTGTAGAGTAGGGAAGGGATTGTAAAAAAGTCTCTTTTTTTGATTTATATAGGAGTTATACTTTAAATAGTATAAACCTATATAAAAATTTCTAATTATTTTGTATAGAAACTACGTAAAGCTCTTATGATAACCGCATTTTTAGAGATGCTTTCAGCTTTTGCATTTGCATTTACATCATCATAAAGGTCTAAAGGTAGAGAGATTGAAAAAGTTTTAGTTTCAATTTTTTTCTTTTTTGTAACTATTGAAACAACATTTGAAAGAAGTTCAATTATTTTTTTTGTATCTATCGGTTTTTGAATAAAGCTATTTACACCAACTTCAATAGATTCAGAAATTTTTTCAATATCATTACTAGCAGAAATAACAATAATTATTTGGTCTGGATTTTTTTTACGAATTTTACGTGAAAGTTCGATACCATCCATACCAGACATAATAATATCTACAAAGATAACATCTGGATTGTTTTTATTGTAAGCTTTTAAAGCACTTTCTCCATCAAAAGTAGAATGAACTTCAGCAAAAAAGTTTTTAAATGTTGAACTAAGAAGTTCATTTACCTCTTTTTCATCTTCAACTACCATAGCAGTTAGTTTTTTAGTTTGTTGTGTTAATTGGATTAAATCTACATTTCCCATATTTTTTCCTATTATTGTAATATTTGTATACTCACAATTATATATTTTTTTATATTAAAGTACAATTAACAAATTTACACATTGTGAATATAAACATTATCTATTTATATTTATGAAACTGTTGCAACCATTCAATATCTGTTTCCTTAGCATTCTCTTTTTGTGTTAGCAAGTTATTAATAATACTCAGTAAAGTTTCTTCATCCATGAATTCTAATAGAGCTGGATTTATTTGTGTTGAGTTTATATCATCATAATTATTAAGTAGATTTTGTATATCTGTTATAAGCTTATCTTTTCTTGTCATAAATATTTTCCTTATTGGTTAACATAATGTAAATTCTCTTGAAAAAAACTTTCCAAAAATAAATACATTTATATATACTCTATTGGGTCTATAATATTAGCCATCTCAAACCCATTTAACCGCAATCGACAACTATCACAAATACCACAAGCTTTATCTTCATTTTTATAACAGCTCCAAGTTAAATCTAACGGTACATTGAGCTTTAAAGATTCTTTTACAATCTCTGATTTTTTCAAATGAACTAAAGGCATTTTTATCTCTATGACTGTCTCATCTTTTGTACCAAGATTTATACTCTCTTGCATACTTTTTATATAAGACTCTCTACAATCAGGATACCCACTACTATCTTCCTCAACTACACCAATAGTGATAATTTCAGCACCCTCTTTTTCAGCAATAGCCCCAGCCATACTTAAAAATATTCCATTTCTAAATGGAACGTAAGTTATAGGAACACCCTCTTCCACTCCACCAGTTGGTACATCCAAACTTTTATCTGTTAAAGCTGATGCTCCAAGTTGTTTGAAAAAATCTAAATCTAAAACATATTTCTCTTTTACACCTAAATCTTCACAAATTTTATGAAAACACTCTAACTCTTTAGTTTGTGTTCTTTGGTCATAGTTGAAATGAACAGCTATTATTTCATAACCTTGCTCTTTCATCATATAAGAACTCAAAGTTGAGTCCATTCCTCCACTCATTATAGATACTGCTTTTTTATTGTTTGATTTATTCATAGATATATTTTATCATAATTAGATATAATATTTTTATGATTGAATTAGATAATGAAACATCAATACAAGTTGATGAAAATTTTATAAATACCATTGCATTGAGTTTGACAGATAAAGAGATTGAGCTGATTGTTACAGATGATGAAAATATGCAGATGATAAATAGAGAACAAAGAGGTATAGATAAATCTACGGATGTTTTAAGTTTCCCGTATGAACCTATGCCTATGACCCCTCTTGGAAGTATTGTGATTTCAGTTGATTTTGTGATAAAAAAATCGCAAGAGTTAGGACATAGTAACAGTGATGAGTTTGCCCTCCTCTTCATTCACGGATTACTTCATCTTTTAGGCTATGACCATGAAGTTGATAATGGAGAGATGAGAGAAAAAGAGAATGAACTTATAAAACAGTTCAATCTTCCTTTAAGTTTGATAGTGAGAACAACTGAGTAGCGATAGCATTCTCTTTTGCTATCTCGCCAACAGCTGAATATGTCATTGTAGTAGTAATAACACTATGACCTAATAAATCTTGTAATATTTTCATATTTCCATTATTTTCAGCGAAACTACTTCCAAAGTGATGCCTAAATATATGAAGACCTTTTTTATCTTCTCCTATATGTTTAAACATTTTTCTAACCTCTTCATATAAGTTCTTTCTATTTACTCTAACACCATTACTATTTGTCGAAAGATACTCATTATCATTTTTTCTATATAGCATCAAATATTCAAGATGTTTTTGAAAAAGTGATTTTAGTATATATGATGTTCTTTGTTTATTTCCTTTTCCATTTAAAATATTGATACGATATGTTTCATTTTTAGTATCCTCAATATCACTATATTTTATAGAAAGTGCTTCCGAAACTCGACACCCTGCCCCCAACATTAAAAGTATCATGGCTGTATTTCTATATGCAATATGTTGAGAATTTTTTCTTACCCGTTTTTTAAAAATAGCTGGATTTTCAATATAGCCATCTATAAAATTCATCAACTTATTTAATGTTTCTTTCTCAAAAGATTTTGATTTATAGATAGTTCCTTTTTGCTTTTTATATACTTTCATATTTTTAAGCGTTGATTCAAAGTTATCAGTTTTTGCTTTTTCAGCTATAAAAGTTATAAATTTATGTATAACAGCTCGTCGATGTATCATTGTTGTATTTGAAACTTTTGGAAAAAGCTCTATATAATTTTTTATATAGTTATTGTCTATATGTTTTAAATCTATCTCATTTTCAAAATAATAATCTTCAAATTCATCTAAAATAAAATTAACTTTTTGTACTTTTTTAGTATTTTGTATAGAGATTAAATAATTATTTCTTAATTCAAAAATATCATTATTTTCATTCTTTTGAGTAAATTGTATAAAATTTAATAATTCAGTCACCCTACTTTTGAGACTTCCATAATCTCTATTTACTTTATAATTTTCCATCCATAAAAGAAAATCATTTGTATGTGATTCATTAAACTGGCTAATACTTTTTTGCTTAGAGATATATTCTTGAGTGTATTCAAGTAAAGCTTTTAGTACAATATTATATGAAATAATCGTATTTTGAGCTAAATCTATCTCTTTGAGATGATTATTGAATTTTTTTATCCATATTTTTAAATCATCAACAATAGAAACACCAAACTCTAATTTATCAACTATATGTAAATCTTTGTAGTTAAAGATATTATCTATATCCAACATATAATACTCCTTTTGTAAAGCATGACATAATATCGTATTATGTCATGCTTTACAAGTTTAATATCTATTTTTAAGTAGCAATAAGTAAATATTAAATGATTTTATAGAAAATTGATAGCGAAAGTTTTTTTGATAAAATTATCTTTTTTATGTTTACTTATAGTATAATTTGCATTCAGTCAAAAATTTAATAATGAAAATAATAGGAAAAGATTTGTGAAACCAAAAGATGAAATAACAAGAAGTTTACTAATAGATAAAAATACATGGAACGATTCAATGAGATATTCAAGAGAACGTTATAAAATGAGTTTAAGTAAAGTTATAGAATCTCTACTTCAAGATTGGTTAGCAAAAGAGAAACGTAAACCTCTTGATAATTCTAAACAAGGAAAGTTTTTTGAGTAAAAAAACTACCTTGCATAAGTTCTATTTTGAAGAGCATTTTCATCATACTCTAAAAGTTTTAAAATAGATTTTTTATTCATCTTTCTAGCAAAATCTACCGCACTAAATCCTTTCATATCACAGGCATTTTGATTTACATTATTTTCAAGTAAGATTTTTACTATCTCTACTCTTCCATAACTTGAAGCTGTCATAAGAGGAGTAAATCTACTTTTTCTTCTTGTTTGATTTACATCTATCCCCTGCTCTATTAAATATTTAACAATTTCAATATTATCATAAGTGATAGCCATATCAAAGATACTCACACCCTCTTCATCAAAATCAAAAATATCAGCTCCACTCTCTATAAGTAACATCAAGAGATCAATATCACATCTAGCTCTAATAGCACAAGCTAAAACTGTCTCTCCACTCTCATTTGTTGCCTCTAAATCAGCACCACTTTTAATATATTTTTTAATGCCAATATAATCATCTTTATTTATTAATTCAATCCATTTATTCATACAGATATTATATAACAAAGATGGTAACTTTTTTTAGTTATAATTTTTTATCTAAATATAAAGAGGTTATTTTGAGTGAAGAGATGGAAAAACAGCTATTAAAAGAGATAGAGGAGTTGAAAAAAAAAGTAAATATTCTTGAAGGAATTGATGAAAACTCTATACCAACCTATCAGTTTAGTAAGATGACGCATAGCATTCTTAAAAAACACCTAAGTATTAAAAAAAATTTAGATGACACTATTTTTGACACATGGTTTGATGAAAGTTATAAGATAGATAATGAAACTATTAATTTTTTTCAAGAACTTATAAATGATAACTATAAACTCATAGCCTCTTATAATGAAGAGGATTTAAAGATAAATTTTATAGCACCTATATTAAATAAAGTACATTTTAAATCTTATGAAAACGAGTTTCGAGAATTTTATGAACTTCCTTTACGGTATGAAACAGATAGATTTATATTTAATGGAACCACAGATTTTGTTGTATCAAAAGGTTTAGTTGAGAGTGAGAAGCCCTACTTTTTTATACAAGAGTTTAAAAAAGGACAACAAGATGGTTATCCAGAACCTCAGTTATTGGCAGAGCTTATTAGTGGTGTAGAACTTAATGGATATGAAGAGATAAAAGGGGCTTATATTGTGGGTGCTTTTTGGTATTTTGTTATACTTCATAAGTTATCAGATGGAAAGTATCAATATTTTGTTTCAAAAAGTTTTGATAGTATGCGAATAGAAGATTTAACAGAGATATATACACATCTTTTATATGTTAAAGATGAGATTTTAAATAAAATAATAACAAAAAGTGTATAATTTCAAAAAATAAAAATACAAGAGAGAATTCTATGGAAATTATTCAAACAACAGATGCTTTTAAAGCACTTATAGAAGATATTAAAACAACAACTGATGGTTATAGAGACCCTTTAGCATTTGGTATAGCAAGAGTAGATTTAGGACAACTTAATGTTGAAAAATCTCTTCAAGCTACATACCCTCTTATTAACTGGGATGAAAACTTTGGAAGTGCTGCTATATTTGTAAGAGCTTTAGAGGAGCAAGGGGTTAAGGTTGATTTTACTCAAACAGAAGTTGTATGTAATATCAATTTAGACTTTTTAAAAAGCTGTTTAAATGCTTTTACACCATACTCAGATGAGGCAAATGGTGATGCGCATAAAAACATTCAAGTTATATCAGCTTTATACACTCAACTTATCTCAAATGGTTCTTTAGAGGGTGAGTTTAAAGTAACATTTATATTTGATGATGCTCCACTACAAAGTGTTGAGGCTTCATACCTAAAACTTTATGCTATCTCTCAAGCCAAAGTGCCTTTAAGAGATATTAACTTAAATGGTGCTTTTGGTGCTTTACCAAATGTTGCATGGTCAAATGGTCAGCCGATAGAGTTGGATTATCTTAGAGAGTTTGAGATAGAACTTAAACTAGCAAATGAATATCCACATATCGATTTTGTAGATAAATTCCCAAGATTTTTACAACATATCATCCCTCAAGATAACACTAGAATTTTAGATACTTCTAAAGTAAGATTTGGTGCACAACTTGCTGGTGGAACTACGGTAATGCCTGGGGCTTCATATATCAACTTCAATGCTGGAACAACAGGTTCTGTTATGGTTGAAGGTCGTATCTCTTCTTCTGCTATTGTTGGTGAAGGTAGTGATGTTGGTGGTGGTGCTTCTATACTTGGTGTATTGAGTGGAACTGATGGTAACCCTATCTCTGTTGGTAAAAACTGTCTTTTAGGTGCGAACTCTACTTGTGGTATTCCTTTAGGTGATGGGTGTATTATTGATGCAGGTATCGCTATTTTAGAGGGAACAAAAATAGCAATATATCCTGAAGAGTTAAAGAAAATTATGGATGTAAATACAAATATGAAGATGGAAGGCGAAATTTTCAAAGGAAAACAACTTGCAGGTTTCTATGGTATCCATTATAGACAAAACTCTATGACTGGTGAGATTACAGCGTCTCGTTCAACGAGAGAGATTAAACTTAACGCTGATTTACATTAATCTTTTATGATTTAGATAAGATTTTTTTCTTATCTAAATTTTTCTCTCCCTATTCCCAAATAATCAAAATTTAGCTAAAATACCATTAATTATTTTACAGGACAATCATTTGAGTAAATATATAACAACACCTATATACTATGTAAACGGTCAAGCACACATTGGTCATGCTTATACAACTTTTATTGCTGATACTAAAGCAAGATATGAAAGATTGAAAGGGAATGAAACATTTTTCTTAACAGGTACAGATGAACATGGTCAGAAGATAGAAGAATCAGCACAAAAAGCTGGAAAACCTACTCAAGAGTTTGCAGATGAGATTAGTGCAACTTTTAAAACATTATGGGATGAATTTGAAATATCTTACGATAAATTTATTCGTACAACAGATAGTGACCATAAAATTGGAGTACAAAAAGCATTTGAAGTTATGTATGCTAAAGGTGATATTTACAAAGATTTTTATGAGGGTCATTACTGTGTAAGTTGTGAAACATTTTTTCCAGAAACACAACTTGAAGATGGTGAGTTTTGTCCAGATTGTGGACGTACTACAAACATCATTAAAGAGGAAAGCTACTTTTTTAAACTTTCAAAATATGAAAATAGACTTTTAGCTCACTATGAAAACAATCCAGATTTCATACTTCCTCGTTCACGTGCAAATGAGGTTATCAACTTTGTAAAAGGTGGACTTCGTGACCTTTCTGTAACTCGTACATCTTTTAAATGGGGTGTAAAAATGCCTGAGAGTTTAAACGATGATAAACATGTTATGTATGTTTGGCTTGATGCTCTTATGAACTATGTAACAGCGCTTGGTTATGGTAAAGATGATGCAAATATGAATTTTTGGTCAGATACTACTCACCTAGTTGGAAAAGATATTTTACGTTTCCATGCTATCTATTGGCCAGCATTTTTAATGAGTCTTGATATGCCTCTTCCTAAACATATTGGTGTTCATGGTTGGTGGACTCGAGATGGTGAAAAGATGTCAAAATCTAAAGGTAATGTTATCGCTCCTAAAGAGGTTGCAGATGCTTATGGTGCTGAAAATCTAAGATATTTTATGCTTCGTGAAGTTCCATTTGGTCAAGATGGTGACTTTTCTCAACGTGCTTTTATAGATAGAATAAATTCTGAACTGAGCAACGACCTTGGAAATCTTTTAAATCGTATCATCGGTATGAGTGGAAAATATTCAGAGTTTGAAATAGATAGTGCAAATGTTGCAGAATATCATACTAAAGAGCTAGATGCGATGAATGAAGTTTTAGGAAACCTTGATAAATTTATGGAAAATATGCAAACGCATAGATACCTAGATGAACTTTGGAAACTTTTTGCTATTGGAAATAAAGCTATTGAAGAGTATGCTCCTTGGGTAAAGATGAAAGAGGATAAAAAAGATGAAGCACTTGCAACAGTTGCACTTGTAGCAAATATTTTAGCAAAAGCTTCGATAATGCTTCATCCTGTTATGCCTAAAACTACAAATATCATAGCTGATGCACTTAATTTTGAGATAGATAATGCCTCTTATCAAGAGTTAGTATTAGATAAAAATCTTTTAAAACAATTCGCTATAAAAAAAGTTCCACCACTTTTTCCTCGTGTTGAAGAACCTTTAATGCAAGAGGAAACTCCTTTAGAAGAGGTGAAAGCTGAAAAAAAACCAAAGAAAAAAGAAAAAAAATCTCAAGAGGTAAAACCAGAAGAGGATAATCTTATAGAGATTGGACAATTTTTTGAAACATCTTTAAAGATAGGTACAGTTATGGAAGCAGAGGAAGTTCCAAAAAGTAAAAAACTTCTTAAACTTCAAGTAGATACAGGAGATGAAAATCTTCGTCAAGTAGTGGCGGGAATAAAAGAATTTTACTCAGCCGAGTCATTGATAGGCACTCAAGTATGTGTTGTAGCAAACTTAAAACCTGCAAAATTGATGGGAATGATGTCACACGGTATGCTTTTAGCTGCTAAAGATGAAGATGGTTTATGTTTAATCAGACCAGAAAAACCTAAAAAATCTGGAACGCCTATTGGATGAGACTTGTTAATGTTCTCGCACTTACAAATGCACAGTTAATTAATGACCCATTTGTAAGTAGTTTTACTAATATTGTTTTTGAAGCTAAGTCGGTAAAAAGGGGTGACCTTTTTATCGCATTTGATGAAGATTCAATAGAAGAGGCTATTTTAAATGGTGCTTATGGTATTGTTTTTGATAAACCTACTCAAATTAGTGACAATGAAATAGCATGGATAAAAGTAAAAGATATAGAAAATGCACTTAAAAAACTTTTACGTTTTAAATTGATAGAAAAAGAGACTTTAAACTACTCTTGTGATGAAATCACTTTACAGTTAGCATTACAAATAAATAGTGATTCTAAACTTATTATTATCAATAAAGATTTAAGAACTATCGCGCAAATTCTTTGGAATATTGAATTAAAAAGTATAACACTTTTCTCAAAATCATTTCAAGATATAGATATTTTTACAGATATCAACTCTATTCCTTTAAATAATAAAGAATATATTAAAATTGTAGAAAAAACACTTTTTGAAACATCTTTTATCTATGATAAAAAATATTATGAAAGAGAATTTATATCTCCTCTTTTTATATCTAATTTAAACAATTTAATCAATTTATATAAAATACTCAATATAGATTTTCGATTAAAAAAATTTACAATGCTAAATAATTTTGAAGTAACTTTTATAAATGGAAAATTTGAAATAAAAGAGTTTGGCTCAACAGATAAAGTGTTGATTTTTGAAAAAAATTTAGATTTAATTACTCAAGAGATAGTATTTTTAAGAAAAAACAGTTCATGGGCTAAAACTATTTATATATTACCATCCTCTTACTTGTGTGAAGATGATAGTAATATATATAGATATAAAAATACTCATGAAATCATACCATTATTAAAAAAACATTTTTTTAATTTTGCTTTAGTTGTTGGTATAGATAAAAAAATTATAGCACAACCTATTACTTCAACACAATTAACTTTAGATTTTTAGGAAAAAAGAATGAACCGTAGAGATTTTTTAACTACTGCAACAACAGTTTCAGTTGCAATGACCGTAGCAGGATGTAACGAAGGTAATCACAAGGCGATAGATTATTCTAAACACCCATCTTTAGATAATGAAACAAAAAAACGAGTAAATATAAATAGAAACAAAAAAACTATTATAAAACTTGCTACAAGTTGGCCAGCACATTTCCCTATTATGGGAAGAGGTGTGGAAAGATTTGCACAAAGAGTTAAAGATATAAGTGGAGGTTCACTCGAGATAAAACTTTATCCTAAAAACACTCTTGTCCCTGCCCTAGCAGTTTTTGATGCTGCTAGCAGTGGGCAAATTGATGCTTTTCATTCTGGACCATATTATTGGAAAGGAAAAAACTCTGCATTTTCACTTTATAGTGGTATTCCATTTGGTTTTACAGCTCAAGAGATAAATTCTTGGATGCTTTTTGGTGGAGGAATGGATATGTGGAGAGAACAGTATGAAAAATATAATCTTCATCCATTTATGGGTGGGAATACATCTATCCAAATGGGTGGATGGTTTCGAAAACCTATCAATTCTCTTAAAGATATGCAAGGACTCAAAATGAGAATACCTGGTTTAGGTGGAGAAGTATTTGCAAAAATTGGAGTAAATCCTATCTTACTTCCAGCAGGAGAGATATATACATCCTTGGAGAGAGGAATTATAGATGCTACAGAATGGGTAGGACCAGCATTAGATATTAAAATGGGTTTTTACAAAGTTGCACCATATTATTATTCAGGATGGCATGAACCTGGTTCAATTTTAGAACTTACTTTCAATAAACAATTTTTTTCTAAATTGGCTTTTGAACATCAATCAATGATAGAGGTTAGTACAAGTGAAATGAATTCAAATATGGTTTCTGAATTTCATTCTCAAAATATTTTAGCATTACAAAAATTAAAAGAGTTAAATATATCTATACTTCAATATCCAAAAGATGTTACAGAAGCTGGAAAAGTTTCATTAAAAGAGGTAGTTAAAGAACTAAGCTTTAAAAACAAAGATTTTAATAGAGTATATAACTCTATTGACTCATATTTAGCATTATCTAAAGAGTGGAGTAATGCTAGTTTAAAATATTTTTTAAACGAAAGATAAGTATTGAATAAAAAAATTCTTTTATTAACTCTTACAAAATTATCTCTATTTGCTTCATTTCACGGGTATATATTAGATAAAAATAGTTCCAAACCTATTAGTGGTGCTTTTATAAACGATTCAATACAAAGTGTCAAAAGTGATGAAAATGGTTCATTTTCAATTGACAGTAATGAATCAAAATATTTTGTTAAAGCATATGGCTACAAACCACTCAGTTTTTCAGCAGAACAAAATAGTTCTATTGTAAAAGTTGAGTCTATTTTTATAAAAGCCCTCTATTTAACATTTTGGGGTGCAAGTAATAACTCAAAAACATTAAAGAAAATTTTAAAAATAATAGATGAAACAGAAGTAAATGCTATTGTAATGGATGTTAAAAGTGAGTATGGACTAACATCTTTCCTAACATCTTTTGAACAAGCCAACAGTTATGGTGCACATAAACAAAGAACAAATAGAAATATAGAAAAATTTATGCAAGTGATGAAAAACAAAAATATTTATATGATAGCAAGAATTGTAACTTTTAAAGATGAATTACAAGCTTCAAACAATCCAGATTATGCTATAAAAAAATCAGATGGAGAAATATGGAGAAATAGAGATAATATGGCTTGGGTAGACCCTTTTGATAAACGTTCTCATGATTATACGATTTCTATTGCAGAAGAAGCAGCAAAAATAGGATTTGATGAGATAAACTTTGATTATATTCGTTTTCCTGCAAAACTATCACTTGTCTTTTCGGAAGAAAATACAGCTCAAAATAGAGTTAAAGCTATTGAGAATTTCCTACTTTCTGCTAAGAATAGGTTACGAAAATATGGTGTTTTTATATCTGTTGATACATACGGAAATATATGTTGGGTTGATGGTGATAGTAATATAGGACAAACAATATCATCTTTAGCAAAATATGCGGATTATTTATCTCCCATGCTCTACCCTTCTGGATTTGCAAAAGGCTCTTTTAAGTTTAAATATCCATCTAATCATCCCTATTATGTAATTTATGAAAGTATAAAAAATATGGAAAGCCAAATAGATACAAAAAGAGTTAGACCTTGGCTACAACATTTTAGAGACTATGCACACGAAAAGAAAGAGTATAAAAAATTTGAAGTCAATGCTCAGATTAGAGCAACAAAAAATAGTGATTCTGCAGGATGGATGTTATGGTCTCCATCAAGTAAATATTTTGAAGATTATTTTTTAAAAAAAAATAAAAAAGAAGAACCTTTTTAAGGTTCTTCTTTAATAATAACTAACTAAGCCATAGCTTCTTTAGCATATTTTTCACCAAGTGCATAAGCAGTTTTATTTACTTCATGAACTTTAGCAGGTACTTTAGAAAGCATAGTAGCAATTAAAGCATCTTTATCGATAGCATTCATCATTGTATTTGCAATTGCAAGTGCAACAACAGATTGAGTAATAACATTACCAACCTCTTCTTTTGCTATAGTAATAATAGGAATCTCATAAATATTCCAAGTTTTTCTATCTTCATCAGTAGGATGTACAAGATTTGGATCAACAACGATTGTTCCACCAGGCTTTACAGCATCTTTGAAAAGTACATAACTCATCTGTGCAACTGAAAGCATAAAGTCAATTTCACCATCATTTGCATAAGGGTAATAAATCACTTCATCATCAAGTTGAATATCAACAACAGTTGGTCCACCACGAACTTGTGATGTATATGTTGCAGTTTTAAGTCCATGACCACCAGTTTTAATCTTTGCAGCTGCAAAAATCTCACCAGCAAGAAGAACACCTTGACCACCAACACCAGTAAATCTCATTAATGTTTTAGTATCGCTCATTATGTCTCCTTATATTTTCTTAGCAAAATCATCTTGAGTGATTTTAGCTCTTTTACCTTGATGAACTTTTTGAATTTCAGCATACATATCACAATATTCATCAGCTTCAGTATCTTGTTTTAAAACACCTAATGGTAATATATTTAATTGCTCTTCTTCACTCATCGCATCATATTTTTTCTTAGAAGCAGTGATACTATCAATCCACTCTAAGTTAGCCATTGCTGACATCATTTTATTTTTACGACCAAGATTAATATGACAGTTAGAAAGAACTTCCATCATTGAGAAACCTTTATGCTCCATAGCTTTGATAAGGATTTTTTCAAGTTTCTTTGGCTCAAGCATAGTTTCACGTGCTACAAAAGAAGCACCAGAAGCGATAGCTAAATTACAAGTATTAAAAGTTGGATCAATATTACCAACTTTTTGAGTAACTGTCCACATACCTTTAGGAGTAGTTGGAGAAGTTTGTGAGTTTGTAAGACCATAGATAAAGTTATTGATAAGAATTAAAGTTAAATCAATATTTCTTCTACAACCATGAATAGTATGATTACCACCAATAGCAAGTGCATCACCATCACCAGCAACACAAACTACAAGCTTATCTGGAGCAGCAAGTTTGATACCTGTTGCATACGCTACCGTACGACCGTGAGTTGTATGAACAGTATTAAAGTCTACATAAGATGAAAATCTTCCTGAACAACCGATACCTGAAACAACACATACATCATCTTGTTTTACACCCATTTTATCAATAGCTCTTACGAATGCTTTAAGGATAACACCATCACCACAACCCCAACACCATAGTGTTGGCATTTTTTCTAGTCTTAAATATTTATCATAATTAAATGCCATTCTATAACTCCTTTACTTTACTTACAATTTCATGAGGAGAAATTGCTCTACCATTAACTTTAAATAGACCATCAATATCTAATCTTGAAGAAACACGTTG
>Ga0256837_1000177_pt1 | contig 57763 bp, 62 predicted proteins | sample 4562384metaG_FD_185976 | JGI IMG/M metagenome (GOLD analysis project Ga0256837, IMG submission 185976) | Hydrothermal vent microbial communities from Guaymas Basin, Mexico - 4561-384 | ecosystem: Environmental > Aquatic > Marine > Hydrothermal vents | place: Mexico: Guaymas Basin | collected... | reverse complement strand
GCTCACTCCTCCCGCTTGTTGCCTGGCGCTGATGCGCCGGGTAACAAGCGGGTGTTCAGCCCGCGCCCCCGTTGCCTCGGTAAGCGAAGCGTCCGAGGCAACTATTTATTCAACGAACATTATATCCCAAATAACTCCAAATAACAAAATTAAATCCCATCGAGAATGTCCTTTAATTATTTAAAAATATGACAAATAGCAATGTTTTGAAGATATTTTGAATTTATATGTTGGTTTCCTTAAAAATAAGATGTCCTTTTAATCTTTTTAGAGCATTAAAAAGGACAAAGTGTTGATTTAATTGTTGAAAAATCCATTAAAAGGACATTATGTCCCTTAAACTTTTGAGATATTTTAAGATGCAGAAAAAGAAAAAGTCACTTGATATTGTTCATGATAAAATTTATTTTAATCATTAGTGCTTTCTTTATGAAAAACTTTACTATAGAGCAAATGTATACCAAATGTAAAACTTCCAAGAACAAGCCCGACAAATAATTCTCCTAGAAGTGATGGCATAAAGTGTAGAAGTTCATGAACTTGGTGAACATTATGCATAAAGATGCCACCGGCGACGAGTAGCATGGCGAATGTTCCTATGACTGTGAGGGCTCGGATGACTTTTGGTAGTGATATGACTAAGAGGCGGCCGAGTTTGTGGATTATGCTTTTTTGATTGTGGGCTTTTTCGATGAGGGCAAAGCCAAAGTCATCCATGCGTACCAACAGGGCTACAAATCCATACACACCGATGGTTGCCAAAAAAGCTACGACTGTAACTGCAATAATCTGGATAAAAAGAGGCTGCTGCAGAACTGTTCCAAGAGCGATGATGACTATTTCTATGGAGAGAATAAAGTCTGTTCTTATGGCAGAATTTACCTTTTTTGCTTCTACTTGTAAAAGCTCTTTTTCACTTAGGTTTAGTTGGCTCTCTTTTTTTTCTTTGTGACCGCTTAGATATTCGTAGATCTTCTCTGCACCTTCATACGCCAAGTATGTTCCTCCAAGCATTAGTATGGGTACTATTGCCCATGGAGCAAAGGCAGAGAGCAAAAAGGCTATAGGAAGAATAATAAGCTTGTTTCTAAATGAGCCTTTTGTTATAGCCCATAGAACAGGAAGTTCACGTGATGAGGCAAAGTCGGATGCTTTTTGTGCATTGACTGCCAAGTCATCACCAAGTATGCTTGTGGTCTTTTTAGCAGCTACCTTACTAACTACTGCTGCATCGTCGAGAAGTGTGGCTATATCATCTAAGAGTGCAAAAAATCCACCTGTCATATTAACTCCTACTCTCTTCAACACACAGATACTTTGCACTGTACCAATCGGCTATTGCTGCATCACTGTAGTAATATTCACGTTGCGTGAGCGGAATAACGGAATTTCGTAATTTTGCCCGAAGAATGCCAATAATAATAAAAGAGAGCAAGAGAGTGGCACCTGCTATAAAATAGTCATAAAAATACCATACTCCCACGGTAAGAAGATAGATACTGTATTGTAAAACGATACGCAAGAGTAGCGAGATATATTTACATTTTTGAGAATGTAGTTTTGGTGTTGGTTCTATAAGATTGATGATCTCTTCATTCATAGCAAGATTATAACTAAAAAAAGGAAAAATATATGAGTAAGAGATAAAAACTAAACTAACTTTAGTCAAATTCACTAAACTTTCTTGATAAAACTTGCAACTATTAACTTTTTTTGCTAAAATTCTCTAAAAAATTAAAAGGATTATGAAAATGGCTAAACATCAATTTCAAACAGAAGCAAATCAAATTTTACAATTAATGATACACTCACTCTACTCAAACAAGGAGATATTCCTGCGTGAGCTTATTTCAAATGCATCAGATGCACTTGATAAGTTAAATATGTTAGTTTTAACAGATGAGAACTACAAAAATGTAAAGTTTGACCCGCGTATTGAGATCAAAAGAGATAAAGATGCAAAACTCTTAACTGTTGCAGATACTGGTATTGGAATGAATGAAGAAGATTTAATGAATAATCTTGGGACAATTGCAAAGTCTGGTACAAAAGCATTTTTAGAACAAATGACAGGTGATCAAAAAGTTGATTCTCACTTGATCGGTCAATTTGGGGTAGGTTTTTATGCAGCATTTATGGTTGCTGACAAAGTAGAAGTTATTACAAAAAAAGCAGGTGAAGAGAAGGCTTATAAATGGATAAGTAACGGAAGTGGTGAATTTGAGATAGAAGAGACGACAAAAGAGGGACATGGTACTGACATCATACTTTATCTTAAAGATGACGAGACTGAGTTCTTGGAAGAGCATCGCATAGAAGCGATTGTGAAAAAATACTCTAATCATATTCCATTCCCTATTTTTATGGACAAAGAGAAGTTTATTCCTGCAAAAACAGATGATGATGGCAAAGAGATTGAGCCAAGTAAAACTGAGATTGAAAATGTACAGATTAACTCGGCAAATGCGCTCTGGACACTTCCAAAGAGTGAGTTAAAAGATGAAGACTATATTTCATTTTATGAGTCTCTTGCACACTCAAATGAAGAACCACTTAAATGGATGCATCACAAAGCTGAGGGTGCAATAGAGTACACAACACTCTTTTACATTCCAAGTAAAGCACCAATGGATATCTACAGAGTTGACTATCAGCCAGGGGTAAAACTTTACATCAATCGTGTATTTATTACAGATGATGACAAAGAGCTTATGCCAACGTACTTACGTTTCTTGCGTGGTGTGATCGACTCAAAAGATCTGCCGCTTAATGTCTCACGAGAGATATTGCAATCAAACCCTGTGATGGCGAAGATTAGAAATGCATCAGTAAAAAAAGTACTCTCTGAACTTGCTAAAATGATGAAAAAAGAGCCAGAAAAATATGATACATTCTACAAAGAGTTTGGAAATGTACTTAAAGAGGGACTTTACAGTGACTTTGCTAACCGTGAAAAGATATTAGAACTACTCAAGTTCCATACGCTCAATTCTGATGAGATGACAACAATTGAAGAGTTTGTTAAAAATCTCAAGGTGAATGGCGAAGCCAGAGAAGGTGACCTGGGTCAAGATGAAGAGAAGAAAGAGATCTACTACCTTGCAAACAAAGCATCGGTAGATATGCTTAAACACTCTCCTGTGCTTGAGAAGTTCAAAGCACGCGGAATTGATGTACTACTACTTAATGAAGAGGTAGATACTATTATCTTCCCAATGGTTACAGAGTATAAAGAGTATAAGCTCATTCCAGTAGCAGATGCAAAATTTGAAGAGAGCGAAGATGAGAAAAAAGCTAAAGAAGAACTTGTAAAAGAGTTTGAGTCACTTGCAAAAGAGTTCAAAACGACACTTGGTGATGCTGTTAAAGAGGTTGAAGTGACAACTGAGCTTACTGAATCTCCAGTAGCATTGAAAGTTGACAAAGATGATCCGGCATTTATGATGGCACAAATGATGAAACAGATGGGTCAAGCAGGCGATGTTGAAGAGCCGGCTCCAATTTTACAGATTAATCCAAAGCATGAATTGATTGAAAAACTGAAAAGTTCAAGTGATCAGAACCTTATTGAGGATGCTGCACATGTACTTTTTGATCAGGCGAAACTCTTTGATGGCAGAGAACTTGATGATACTGCTGAATTCGCAATGCGTCTAAACCGTATTATCTCAAAAGCAATATAATTTTTTGGATGGGTGCAATTGTAGCACCTATTCATTTTTTCACCATTTCTTCACTTTTTATTTACTTTTAACACAAAAATATGATATGTTACTTTTATGTTACAAAAATTAAACTTTTTTCGCAAACAGGCTACAAAAGAATCAGAATTAGATAATGTTGAACTTTTAAGGCAAAGTGCCATAGATGTATGCAACGCTCTTTTGTCAGGTAAATTAGCACAGCTTAATATACAAGACTACACATATGATACTAAAGAAGCTGTTGCAGAACTTGGGCTTGATGAAGAGATGGTTGAACAGTTGGTAGATGATTATGTGGCACAGATAATCAAAGCAATTATTCAGTTTGATGAATATATGGAAAAACTGCAATACTCTAAAGCAAACAAAATAGAGTTAGACTATACCCCTTTTAGAGATCTAGCACACAAGAACTTGGGAGTAGCACGCAATCTTCGTATAAAAGATGCTGAAGTGCTTTTGTATGAGTTGATGAAAAAAGATGACCTTAATTATCTGCTGACATGTTTGGAAGCTCTTAAAGTGTGTGCAATTAGATTGCGTCCAAAATGTGCTTATGACACAATCAAACTTATACAGATAAAAAATTCCCTCTAACTATGCTATTTTTCACGTAAAGAGTGTGAAATCTGTTCAAGCTTTCCTTTTGGTTTGACAATAACTTGAGCCTCTTTTTTTTCCGGCGGTAAAATAAAAGCAAGTAGTATAAATATAAACGAAAAAGCAATTCCACCTAATATACTTAGTATTACTTTTAATTTAAAATCATTCATGCCCTGCCTTACTTAAGAACTTTTTTCCTGCTCACTTGTCATATATGTCCAAAACTCTTTATGTGTGTATCCTTTGTTTAAAAAGAAAAGCTGTAAAATAGCCACTCTGTAGAGTGTTATAAGCATTTTTGCGTAAGGAATAAAAAGACTCAAACTCACGAAAAGGGATTGCTCTTTATCCCCTTTTGATTCTATCATCTCTTGCATACCGATATTTTTGCTTAGATAGAGACCAAATAGTATTGACATAACGAAGTTAAGGATAAGTCCAAATATCATATATGCTAAAAAATCTTGTTCATACATTCCTGCGATCATAATTGTTAAATCCTTGATAAATTATCTCTTTTAGTAGTATTCTATCTAAAAAGAGATCAATTAAAGATTAGACTTCTAAAAGTAACAAAATTCTGATATTAAAAATATTACTAAAAAGAAAAACTTTCTTTAAACATCTTTGTACTATACTAAACTTACAAATTATGAACAAAGGTAATTTTATGGAAACTAACCTCGTAATAGAGGGGGTTAAATTTATGTTTTTAGGAATGGGGACTGTATTTTCATTCCTAATCGTAATGATATTATTTATCAATTTAATGTCATATGTAATACATAAATTTTTCCCTGAGCCACAGCTAAGTGCAGATACACAACAAGCAGCTGCACAGCACAACAACAAAAAGATAGTTGCAGCTATTACGGCAGCAATTGCACATCATAGACAAGGTTAAGGATTATAATGGCTAAGAAATATATAGATGTAATGGATACAACTTTTAGAGATGGTTTCCAGTCAGTTTTTGGCGGTCGCGTATTGATGAATGACTTTTTTCCGGCAGTAGAAGCGGCTAAAATGGCAGGTATCACTCACTTTGAGTTCGGTGGGGGAGCGAGATTTCAATCACTTTACTTCTACCTCAGAGAAGATGCGTTCGAGATGATGGATAAGTTTCGTAAAATTGTTGGACCGGATGCAAATCTTCAAACGCTTGCTCGTGGTGTAAATACAGTAATGCTTGACACAGGTAGTAAAGAGCTTATTGATCTTCATGCAAAGATGTTTAAAAAACATGGTACGACAACTATTCGTAACTTTGATGCTTTAAATGATATTGAAAACTTAAAATATTCAGCTGAGAGAATTAAGCATCATGGACTTAAGCATGAAGCAGTTGTTACGATGATGGACTTGCCACCTGGATGTCAAGGTGCTCATACTGTGGAGTTTTATGAAAAAACACTTCGCGATATTTTAGACAGTGGTCTTGCCTATGACAGTATCTGTTTTAAAGATGCAAGTGGTACTTCAAATCCTCAAAAAGTATATGAAACAATCAAAATGGCAAGAAACTTATTACCTGAAGGAACACATTTACGACTACATACGCATGAAACTGCCGGTGTTTCCGTTTCTGCATATATGGCAGCACTTGAAGCTGGTGTTGATGGTATTGATATGGCCGCTTCTCCTGTAAGTGGAGGAACAAGTCAACCGGATATCCTTACAATGCTTCACGCAACAAAAGGGATGAATTTTGATCTTGGCGGTTTAGAGATTGGTAAAATTTTGACCTATGAAAAAGAGTTACAAGAGTGTCTAAGTGACTATTTTGTTCCTCCTGAAGCGACAATGGTCTCTCCAATTATTCCATTCTCTCCAATGCCAGGTGGTGCACTTACTGCAAATACACAGATGATGCGTGATAATGATATGTTGGATAAATTTCCAGAAGTTATTGCTGCAATGCAAGAGGTGGTTGAAAAGGGTGGATACGGTACATCTGTAACACCTGTTTCACAATTTTACTTCCAACAGGCGCTTAACAATGTAATGCAAGGTCCTTGGAAAGTGATAGCTCCAGGTTATGGAAAAATGGTTCTTGGGTATTTTGGTAAAACTCCTGTTGAACCGGATCCAGAGATAGTTAAAATTGCTTCAGAGCAGTTAAAGTTAGAGCCAACAACTGAAAAAGCTTTAGATTTAGCTGATGCGGATCCTGAAAAATCTTTAGAGAGTTGGATTAACAGACTAAAAGATGAAGATATTGAGATCACTGAAGAAAATATCTTAATTGCAGCGGCTTGTCATGAAAAAGGTATCGCTTTCTTAAAAGGTGAAGGCAAATTAAACGTACGTAAAATATCAGAAATGAAAAAAGATTGTGAAGAAGGAAGTTCAAGTATGGGTAGCGGAAATTATACAGTAGTAGTAGATGGTCAAAAGTTTAGTGTTCAAGTAGCAGAAGGTGATGCAGACATTCAAGTAACTGCAGTAAATGGCGAGAGTGCAGCTCCTGCCGCCGAAGCAGCTCCAGCAGCAATATCAGGTGAAGGTGTAGATATTAAAGCACTACTTCCAGGTAATGTTTGGAAAATCGTAGCTAACCCAGGTCAGAGTGTGAATGAAGGTGATGTGATCATGATTCTTGAATCTATGAAAATGGAGATAGATGTTGTTGCGCCTAAAGGCGGCGTTATTAAATCTATCAACGTAGCTACAAATGATAAAGTTGTAGAAGGTCAAGTCGTAGCAGTCTTAGGATAAGCAGATGAAAAATATTGTAATGAAATTACTTGCATCAATGATGCTTTTTGCATTTGCGTTTTCTGTAAATGCAGCTGCTTCAGAACATGTGACAGCACAAAAAGAGGTTTCATCGACTCATAAAGAGGAGAATTATCAAGACAAACCCTTTAATGAAATGATTGTTGGTTTTTTAAAATCAACTGGTATTGTAGCTCTTGTTAATCCTCGTGATGATGAAATGAGTGCTACAGGGCAGCCGATGAGCAATTTTCATAAGGGTCTTGGTCGTGTTATTATGATTCTTGTGACTTTTTTACTCTTTTGGTTGGCTATTGCAAAGGGCTTTGAGCCTCTTTTACTCCTTCCGATTGCATTTGGTGGACTTTTAGCCAATATTCCTATTGCCGGAATTGCCGGTCCACATGGTTTTTTAGGGGTTATTTATCAGGCAGGTCTTTCAAATGAGCTTTTCCCAATTATAATTTTTATGGGTGTTGGAGCAATGACAGACTTTGGTCCACTTCTTTCAAATCCTAAAACAGCACTTCTTGGCGGGGCTGCTCAGTTTGGTATTTTTGGAACATTGGTTGGTGCTATGGTACTTTCGCAAATGGGTTTTGTTGATTTTACATTGCAACAGGCATCTGCAATCTCAATTATTGGTGGTGCGGATGGTCCGACATCTATTTTTATTGCAACAAAACTTGCACCTGAACTATTAGGAGCAATTGCCGTTGCATCATATTCATATATGGCAATGGTACCAATTATTCAACCGCCAATTATGAAAGCATTGACAACTGAAAAAGAGCGAAAAATAAAAATGAGTACACTTCGTCATGTTTCTCGTTTGGAAAAGTTAGTTTTTCCTATTTTAGTTCTTGTTTTAGCTATTTTGGTTTTACCAGAATCTACACCACTAATTGGTGCATTTATGTTTGGTAACTTCTTAAAAGAGTCAGGTGTTGTTGAGCGTCTTAATGATACGCTTCAAAATGCTCTTATTAACATTACTACGATCTTTTTAGGTTTAGGTGTTGGTTCAAAACTTGCAGCAGATCAGTTTTTAGTTCCTGAGACTATGTTTATTATGGTTCTTGGAATTATTGCATTTTCTGTAGGTACTGCAGCAGGTGTGCTTATGGCAAAACTGATGAATCTCTTTCCTGGACATCAAATTAATCCATTAATTGGTTCAGCAGGTGTTTCAGCTGTTCCTATGGCAGCTCGTGTATCAAATAAAGTTGGTATGGAGTATGACAGAACAAATATGCTTCTTATGCATGCGATGGGTCCGAATGTTGCGGGTGTTATTGGTTCAGCCGTAGCAGCCGGGGTACTTATTTCTCTATTTCAATAGAGAAATAAAAAATATAAATAGCGGCGCAATTGCGTCGTTACTTCTTCGTCAGCTACTAGAGTAGCCTTCCTCATCAGTGCCTAGCACTTACACCACTCTTTATATTTTAATTTTTTTAGATATTTATTTGATATAATTTTTTATAGATTTCTGAAAAGTTTTCTGGCTCCCAACGTCCTCGTTGGGAGTTAAAAGAGAGTTATTGTGCAGTTTTTTCCATAATAGAGATGATAAGAGGAATGACATTGTGGCTTTTTGTTTTGTCAATGAAACCATCAGCGCCTAAAACCTCTGCCTCACGTTTATTGTTATCGCCTGTCATTGAAGAGTTGACAATGATTGGAATTTTTTTTGTTTCCGGATTTGCTTTGAGAAGTTTTACGACAGTAAAGCCAGACATTTCTGGCATTTCGATATCTGTAATGATTGCCGGAATTTTATCTATTTGTGCTTCATCAAGACTATTGATATAATCAACAAGTTTTTTCCCGTTGTCAAAAAGTTTCATATCTATATTTGCTTTTGCAAAGAGTTGAATAAGATGTCTTTGTGCAGTTTTTGAATCTTCAGCAATAAGTACTGTTCCAAATTTAAGTTTATCTGGGATTTCAATATCTTGAAGGGATTGAGTGTCTTTATCGACATCAACAAGTGCTTGAGGAAGAACATCTGCAAGGAGTTTTTCATAGTCTAAAATAAGACAAAGTGAGCCATCTTCCAGACGTGTATCATTCATAACAACACCATCCTCTTTGAGGCGATAGCTATCAGGGGCATGCATCTCACTCCAGTTTTTCTTGAGCACTCTATATGCAGACATAATACGTAGCCCAATAATAATACCATTAAAATCACAAATAAGAATGTTTGAACGCTGTATCTCATCTTTAGTAAGTGTAACACCCAGCCAAGCTGGAAGATTTAAAATTGGAATTTGCAAACCTCGTAGCGTAATAGTTCCCTCTAAAAGAGGATGAGGAGAAGGTATTTGTGTCAGGTAATGATTTCTTGCTTCAACAACCTCTCTTGTTTTGAAAACATTGATAGCGTAATATGCAGAGTCCTTCTTTTCGCTTACACGAAATACTAAGAGTTGGAGTTCATTGTTTTTTGCTAAATTTGTAGCAGCATCAACATTATCTAATACAGACATCAAATACCCTTTTGTTAAATATCTCTTAATAGTACCAAAAATAAAATGAAATATGCTTGAATATTAGCTAGGAAATGTTAAAATAAACATATTTATTGATTTTATAAAAAGGCATACTGCGTGAGGATACTATTTTATCTTATTTTGGCTTCACAACTTTTGTTGAGTGAAGTTTATTACTCTAAAGTACAACCATATAAATTTAAAAAAATCACGTCCAATGTTATAGGGGAAGTGACTTTTATTGATGAAGATATGCTTGGTAAAAAGCTCTCTAAAAAGCCGTTTTTACTTATTGATGCTGAGATTGATCTGGCAGAACTTACAGATGTGAGAGAGAAGCTTGTAAGTTTAAAAGATACACTCAAACTCAATCAAAATGTATTACACAATTTAAAAGAGGTGCTCAAAAGAAAAAGAGTAAACTTTAAAAAAACAGAAGCGCTGAAAATAAAATCACGTATAGATAAAGATAGAGAATTCTATGATCTTGTAGCAAGTGAAAACTCTTTTATTGCAACGCAAAAAGAGGTCAATTCGCTAAAAAATTCTGTTGCTGACTTAGAGTTGCGTGAGATACAGTTGAAAAAAAGCATACGAGATAAAAAAGGCATTCAAGAGGGCTATATGCTTTATTCTTTAGATGTTGAAGAAGGGCAGGTTGTTACTGTTGGTACGCCATTGGCAAGAGTAGCAGATATCTCAAAAGCACTACTGATACTCTATATAGATGCAGAGGAATTACAAGATATTGAGAAAAAAAGCATCTATATAGATGGTAAAAAGACAGATTATAAAATTTTACGTCTTTTACGTATTGCAGATGGTATTAATATATCAAAGTACAAGGTGCAAATTGCTATAAAGGCACCAAAAGTTTTTTCACAGCTTGTCAAAGTTGAGTTTAAAGGACATAACGATGAAAAGTAGTCTTACAGCCTGCCCACTAGATTGTTATGATGCCTGTGGTATTGTTTATGATGATGGAAAGTTAAAAGCTTTTAAAGATGGGCATACGCAGGGGTTTTTATGTCCACATCTCAATCATTATGATGCTCACGCAAGGATACAACAGCCTCGTTATAAAGGTCAAGAGATTAGTATGGGTGAGGCGCTTGTCAAACTCAAAGAGATGCTTGATGCCAATCTTAAAAGCGAGACACTCTGTTATCGTGGAAGTGGAAATTTTGCACTGATGCAAGGTATCACTGAGTCTGTTTTTGCACAAATGGGAACATATACTACAGAAGGTTCACTTTGTGATGGAGCAGGGGAAGCTGGAATTATTGAAGGTAGAGGCAGTAATAAAAATATGCCACTCTCTGAGATTGCGAAGTCTGAAGTTGTCGTTTTTTGGGGAAGAAATCCTCATGTGACATCATCACATCTATTGCCACTCATAAAAGATAAAAAAATAATTGTTATTGATCCTGTGGAGACAAAGATTGCAAAGATGGCAGATCTGTATATTCAGATAAAACCACATACAGATATTTTTTTAGCGATGCTTTTATATCGTTTTTTACATATTGAGGACGCTTGTGATGATGAATTTTTGCAAAAATTTGCACGTGAGCATGAAGAGTATTATGAGCTCACGCAGACGATTCGTATTAAAGCGATACTTGAAGACATTGGTATGACTTTAGGTCAGATTGGTGATTTTTTACACTATGTTATTGGGAAAAAAACAGCTATTGTCTGTGGTGTCGGTATGCAGAAGTATCGTGATGGTGCAGATGTTATGCGTGCTATTGATGCCTTGGCAGTTGGACTTGGCCTCTTTGGTAAAGAGGGGTGCGGTGTTGCATATCTTGGCAATTCAAAAGAGGCAATAGAAATGCCTTTTAATAATAGCAAAAAAGTAAAAAAGGTCTCTAAAGTAAATACTCCGTTTGATGATTTTAAAACAGTTTTTATTCAAGGAGCAAATCCACTCTCTCAGATGCCAGATTCTAATAGAGTAAAAAATAGTATGGCTCAGGTAGAAAATGTAGTCTATTTTGGACTGTACGAGAATGAGACAAGCGAGATAGCAGATTTAGTTATTCCTGCAAAGACATTTTTACAAAAAGATGATGTAAGAACATCATACTCACATAATGGTATGATGCTTATGTATAAACAGCAAGAGAGTGGCATAGGAATATCCGAGTATGATTTAGCGGCATTTTTAGCAAAAGAGTATGCCATAGAGCTAAAAAGTGAAGCTGAGTATCTTGAACACTTTAAAAATCATGGAGTTGTGAAGATTGATGGCTCTTTTGAAGTGGAAAATCGTGAAGTAGTACCGTATCAGGATGGTTTTGATACAGATGACGGGGAGTTTGTTTTTTTAGAGGAGTTTGAAGTACCACAGAAGGTAGAAGAGGGTGAATTTTATCTCATAACTGCTAAATCACCAAAGTCACTCAATTCTCAATTTTACAGAGAAGAGCATGTCTATCTTCACAGTGCATTAGGCTATAAAGAGGGTGCATTGGTAAAACTTATCTCTGATGTTGGAGAAGTTGCCTTGCCTGTAAAACTCAATAATGACCTGCGTGAGGATTGTGTTCTTGTCTATAGTGGAACAAAGGGAGTCAATAAGCTAACGAGTTCAAAACACTCTTATGAAGGTAAAAATGCGATCTTTCAAGAAAATTTTGTACGCATTGAAAAATTAAATTAAAGGATATTTATGACTATACAAGAGTTAGATAAAAAATATGTACTGCCAACTTATGCGAGAGCAGATGTGGTATTTGTAAAGGGTGACAATGCTACACTCTTTGATGAAAATGAAAAAAAATATATAGATTTTACTTCTGGTATTGGTGTGGTTTCTGTTGGACATGCAAACAAAAGAGTTGCAGAGGCTCTTTGTGAACAAGTTTCACAAATTACGCATATCTCAAACCTCTATTATATTGAACCGCAGGCTAAAGCTGCTCAAAAAGTAGTTGAGGCAAGTGGTTATGATATGCAGTGTTTCTTTGGAAATTCCGGTGCAGAGGCAAATGAGGGTGCTATTAAAATTGTACGAAAACATGGTGAACGTGACGGAGAGATAAAACGCTATAAAATCATTACACTCAACCACTCCTTTCACGGAAGAACGATCACAACAGTAAAAGCAACGGGACAAGAGTCGATGCACAACTACTTTGGACCTTTTCCTGATGGTTTTGTCTATGCTGAGGGTATTGATGAGATAGAGTCTCTTTTAGATGACCATACTGCTGCTGTAATGATAGAGCTCATTCAGGGTGAAGGTGGTGTAGAACCACAAGACAAAGAAAAAGTACAAAAACTCGCAAAGCTTTTAAAAGAAAAAGAGATACCGCTCATTGTAGATGAAGTTCAAACCGGATGTTATCGTGTTGGTGAATTTACAGCATCTCAAGCTTATGGGATAGAGCCTGAGATTATCACACTTGCAAAAGGTGTGGGTGGTGGTGTCCCTGTCGGTATTGTTATGACAACACTCAAAGATGTGCTTTGTGCAGGAGATCATGGTTCAACATTTGGAGGAAACTATCTCTCAGCCCGCGCTGTATGTGAAGTAGTAGATATTTTGAATGAACTCAAAAGTAGTGGTGATTTAGAGATAACATCTCTGCTTTTTAACAACGCTTTAGAAGCATTTTACAAAGAACATCAAGATATTTTCATACAAAAGGTTGGTTTTGGAATGATGTGTGGTCTGCGTGTTAAAGATGCCCAGACTTTGACAGATATTATAAACAATGCAAGAAAAGAGGGGGTAATGGTACTAAAAGCCGGTAGAAATACACTCCGTTTCTTACCACCGCTTACAATAACTAAAGAGGAAATTGATGAAGGCTTTAAAGCTCTCACTGTTGCTGTTTCTGGGCTCTAGTCTTTTTGCAAACGAAAACAATGCAAGCTGGAATGCTTACATTTCAAACTACAAGCAAGAGGCATTTGAGTATGATTATGAAAAAAATGAAGCAGAGAGTTCTAAGCTGCATGATTCATGGATAGCACCAGTTAACATTAACTACTCCTTTTCTCGCTCAAAGCCTTATACCAAAGAGCAGCAAAATGAGAGTGCCGCTATTAAGATGGATCAGCCTATTTTTCAAAGTGGCGGTATCTACTATGGAATTAAATTTGCAAATGCAAACAAACTCTACTCTGATTATAGTATTGATGTTGCAAAGCGCAAGATGATAAAAGATGCTGTAGCATTACTTATGCAGATAAAACAGGCTAGCTTTAAAGTTAAAAAACAAGAGCTTTTGATTAAAAACTCAGAGATAAATTTGGCACAAAAAAAAGAGGAATATTTGAGTGGAAAGCTTGATTCTGGATTTTTAGACAATGCTATTATTCAGAGAAATATTGTAATTCAAGCTTTGTATGACATTGAGACTGCAAAAGAGAAGCTCATTACGCGGTTTCAATCTTTAAGTGATCTGGATTATGAGAGAGCAAAAATTCCACATCTTCAATATCTGACACCAGAAGAGTTTTTGCAGCATAATATTGTTTTAAAGCAAAAAGATGCAGAGATCCAAAAAAACAGATATGCAAAAGATGTGCGTGTTGCCAAGTATCTGCCTCGTGTAAATATTACAGCCGGGTATAACTGGAGTAAAAGTAGCGGACAAAAGTTTTATGCGGGTGGTGCCTTGGTTGACAATTCTAATGAGTTAAATTATTATGATTATGGTTTTCGGGCAATGGTGCCTTTGGATATTAATACTTTTCGTGATATAGAATCAGCACGCGTAGATTATCTTAAGTCTCAAGTCCTTAAAAAAGATAAACAACGCGAACTGCAGGCTCTTTTTGAACAGGTGATGCATAATATTGAAAATTTTGATAAAAAAATAGCCCTTTCAAAAGAGAATAAAGATCTCTATACAAAACTGCTTCGTGATACGAAAGAGTTGTTTGCTGCAGGATACAAGACAGAGTACGATGTAGATACGCTTAAAAACTCTTTGGAGATTCAAAATATAGATACACAGATCTATGAGATAGATAAACAGTTAGAGCTGTTAACACTCTATGAGATGTATGTAAATGGTGGAGAATAGATGAAATTTAGTGAATATATGACAGAGTGGCTCTATGGCGAAGATGGTTACTATGCAACTTATAAAAATATTGGTAAAGAGGGTGATTTTTATACTGCGGTAAGTACAAGCAAGTTTTTTGGCGGAACGATTGCCAAGCATATTATCTCTTTGGTAGATGAGGGTTTTTTGTCAACTGATGCGACGATCTGTGAGATAGGCGCTCATCACGGTTACTTTTTAGCTGATGTGTGTGAGTTTCTTTATACATTACGACCGGAATTACTGACTTCATTTCATTTTGTTATTATTGAGCGTTTTGATGATCTGCAGAGACAGCAAAGGGACTATTTTGCAGAGAGCTTTGGTGATGTTGTCAAGCTCACGCACTATAAATCTCTGCGTGAGATGCAGGTAGAAAATGCTTTTTTTATTGCCAATGAGATATTTGATGCCTTTGCTTGTGAACTTTATTTTAAAGGTAAAGTAGCTCGTGTTGATGGTCATGAAGTAATTTTTGATCAAACAGATGATTGGGTAGCGCAAAAAGCGAAAAAATATCATAAAGACAGAGGTGAAATAGCCGTTGGTTATGAAGCATTTGCACGTGAGATGGCAGGAGCTGCGAAGCAGTTTGAATTTATGAGCTTTGATTATGGTGAGATGCAGGCTCGTCCTGACTTTTCATTGCGCGTTTATACAAAACATAAAGTACTTCCATTTTTCCTGCCAGAAGATAATGAAGATTATATTGCAAGGGAAGAGCTTTTTAAAAAGAGCGATATTACCTATGATGTGACTTTTGAGCATGTTAAAGATGCATATATTGAAGCGGGTATTGACTTTGTGGAGTTTAAGGCACAGATGGTAGCACTTGTTGATATGGGGCTCTTGGAACTTTTAGAGATGCTACAGAAGAATGCAGATGAGAAGATTTATAAGCAAGAGCTGGAAAAAGCAAAAATGCTCATATTGCCTAATTTTTTAGGTGAACGTTTTAAGATGATACGCTTTAGAAAGGCTTAAAGCCCTTCTATCATTTTCATTAACTCTTCTGGACGATTAGAGTTTTTAATAGCGTTTTCTTTTGTAATAACATTTTTTTGTAAAAGTTCAATGAGCTGTTGTGTTTGTGTAGTCATAAATGTCTCTTGCTGATTGAGCTGCATTTGTGAATAGATCTGGTGTACTTTATCTTCACGAATCTGATTTTGAACTGCAGGATTTGTAATCAATATCTCCTGTGTTGCCACTTTACCACTCCCAATGCGTGGAATAAGTGTTTGAGAGATGACAGCAACTAAAGATGATGCTAACTGTGCACGGATCTGTGCCTGCTCTTCACCACTAAAAACATCAATAATACGGTTAATAGTACCTGGAGCTGAGTTGGTATGAAGTGTACCAAATACCAAGTGACCTGTCTCTGCGGCAGTCAGAGCTGCACCGATAGTTTCAGCATCACGCATCTCCCCAATAAGAATAATGTCAGGATCTTGACGGAGTGCATACTTTAGTGCAGCGGCAAAAGAGGCTGTATTGCTTCCAACATCACGTTGTGAAAAAAGTGATTTGATATTCTTATGCACAAACTCAACCGGATCTTCAATTGTGATAATATGACGACGTTCTGTCATGTTGATTTCATGGAGCATTGATGCAAGTGTTGTTGATTTACCAGAACCTGTTGGACCGGTAACTAAGATGAGTCCTTTTTCACGTTTAATGAGTTCTTTAAAGATAGGAGGATTTCCATACTCATCAAGAGTAGGAATCTCTAATGGAATCATACGAAATGCACAACCGATTCCGTGAATAGTACGGTAGTAGTTGGCACGAAAACGCCCGATGTTTTTTAACTCAAAAGAGAAGTCAAGTTCATTATGCTCTTCAAACTCTTTCTTTTGTTTGTCTTCAATGAGGGAGTAAGCCATCTCTTCGACATCATTAGCACTTAAAACCGGAAGGTTAAGAGCTCGCAGTTCTTTATCAATTCTAATTTGTGGTTCACTCCCTACAACAAGGTGTAAGTCGGAAGATTTAAATGCTAAAACACTTTTGAGTAGTTTTTTAATGTCTAATCTTTTGTTTTCACTTTCGGTTGATGCTGTAAATTCTTCACTCATAAAAGCTCCTGTTTACTTGAAGTTTTGAATATATTCCTGCTCATTATAGCCTACTAGAAGTTTATCGTCAAACTCTACAACAGGTCTTTTAATGAGAAGATTTTCTTTGCAAAGCCAATGGGCTTTTTGTTTGTCATCGAGATTGAGCTCTTTTAGTTTTAGATTTCTGTATGTTGTGCTGCGAGCATTAAAAAGTTTGTTTATGTCTGCTTTTTGAAGCCATTGTGTGATTTTTTCACATTTCAGAGGCTCTTGTTTAAAGTCGATGAGTTCATATGCAATTCTATTTTCTTTAAAAAATTTGAGTGCTTTTTTTACACTGTCACAGTTTTTTATGCCATAAACTTTTAGCATCGGCTACTCAATGATTTTTGGTACAATAAAGAAATCATCTGCACTTTTTGGCGCATGTTTGAGGATATCTTCGTGGATTTGTGGATTACATTGAGGTACATCCTCACGCAAGGGCGTAGCCGCATCACTCATACTAAATGTTGCTTCAATATCCTGTGTGTTGAGTTCGCTGAGGTTATCGACAAAGCCAACAATTTCTGAGAGTTGTTCTATGACCTCTTGACGTTTGTCATCACTGATTTTTACATAAGATAGTTTTTCTAGTCTGCTTAATAGTGCATCATCTACCTGCATAATTTCTCCATATATAATTTAATTTGCAGATTTTAACATAGAAACCTTTTTTGTTTGATGAAACTTTAACAAACTATGCGATAATATTAGGAAATTTTAAAAGTACAGGAAAGAGTTTTGAGTTTAAAAGAAAATATTGAGATGGTAAAAGACGAGTTAAATTCAGAAGAGAAGTTTTTTGAAAAAGCAGTTATTACAGAGAGATTTGTAAAAAAATATAAAAAACCTTTAATTGGTGCTGTTGTAGCAATCGTTTTAATTGTTGTTACAAACTTTGCGTATGAAGCGAGTGAGCAAAACAGAATTGAATCTGCAAATAAGACTTTGAGTGAGTTGCAAAAAAATCCTAAAGATGAGTTGGCTCTTGCAAGGTTAGAGTCTCTTTCACCTGCTTTACATGATGCATGGCTCTATTCTCAAGCAATAGCACAGGAGAATGCAGCTGATCTTGAAAAACTTAAAAATTCAAAAGCTTTAATTATAAATGATGTTGCACAATATGAGGCGGCTGAGTATAAAGAGGATCTGGCCGCTTTGGAATCGTATTCAGAGAAACAAAATGCCATCTATAAAGATTTAGCAATGATTATGAGTGCGATACTTCTCATGCAAGAAGGTAAAGTTGATGAAGCTCATGATAAACTCAGTATGATTGGTGCTAAATCTTCAATGGCTCAAGTTGCCAATGCACTTATGCATTATGGAGTAAAATAGATTTTGAAACAGAATATATTTTTACTATCACTTCTTGTTCTTATTTTGAGTGCATGTAGTACGAAAGAGGTTTATGAACCAAAAAAACTCTCTGATGACTGGGATAAAACAGTCTCAATGGATGAGAGTATCATCGATGCTTCTCAAAATGTAGCACTACTTGAAAATAGAAAAGTACTGACTCAAACAGGTGAGCTTAATGTTACGATCCCTCAGAATCAAAGAGTTATCGCATTTAATGATAATCGTGTTATTAGTGCATCTATTGATGGGAATGTCACACTGATTTCAACAGAAGACGGAAGTAAGATCAATCTTGACTTGAAAAAGACCATTGCAGGGGCGAGTATTTCTGAAAACATTTTAGCGGTACTCTTTGCCAATGATGATATAGCTCTTTATGATACGCAGACAAAAGAGATACTCTTTAAAGAGCAGGGTGGAAAAGTTATTGCAAATGATATGCGGATTGTTAACCCTTTCTTCTTGAATGATTTGGTGATTTTCTCTACGCTTGACGGTAAGATTGTCATTGTCAACTCAAAACTAAAAAAACGCCTTAGAACAGTCATTGTCTCATCAGAAGAGCATTTTAACAATGTCATCTATTTTAACATTGCGGACAATAAAATCTTGGCGGCAACTTCGTATAAATTGCTGGCTATGGCACAAAAAGAGCTGCGTCAAAAGTATGAGATTCGTAATATTGTCTTTGATGGAAAACTTATCTATATTACAACTAAGCAGGGAGAGGTTTTTGCGCTTACTCCTGAGCTGCAGGTAGATTCAAAGATAAAACTTCCTTTTGCTCACTTTCTTGGGATGATTAGTCATAAAGATAAGCTCTATATTCTTGAAAAAGAGGGATATATGATTGTTGTCGATAAAAAAACATTTAATTATACCGTGCATGAGGTAGATATTGATGATGGTTTTGTTTTTGTTGGCAAAGATCTCTTTTATGTAGATGATGAAAAAATCCTCGTAGAATAATGTCCAATGAGTTAGAAGCTTTTATAGAGTACATTACAGTAACAAAAGCACTCTCAAAAAAAAGTATAGAAGCCTATAAAAGCGACTTGCTTTTTTTTGAAGAAAAACTCAAAAAACCACTCATAAAACTAGATACAATAACACTACTCTCAGCTTTGGAGAGTTATGAGAACAAAAGAACACTCAACCGCAAGCTCTCTTCAATCAATGCTTTTTTTGATTTTTGTTACAAGTCGCAGTTCTTAGAGAAACAGACAAAACTCCGTCTTGCAAAAATTCCCAAACTTTTACCTAAGTTTCTCTCCTATGAAGCAATTCAAAAAGGTCTGGAGATGATAGATAGAAGTTCTTGGATAGGTTTGCGTGACTATGCACTGATACTCTTTTTATATGCGAGTGGAGCACGTATCAGTGAAGCTTTGGAAATCTCACGCAATGATATAGAAGGGGAGTGGCTGCATATTCGCCATGCAAAAGGGGAAAAAGAGCGCATTGTTCCTTTGGCGGTTGTTGCGCGTGAGGCAATAGATAATTACCTGCGTGAGGCTCCTTTTGAGAAAGATTATCTTTGGTGTAACTACAAAGGTACAAAACTTAGTCGAATATCTGCTTATAAAATTACACAAAAGTATCTAGGTGTTTCTCCTCACGTACTGCGTCACTCTTATGCGACTTCACTCATACGAGGCGGTGCTGATTTGCGAGTTGTTCAAGAGTTGCTTGGTCATGCTTCACTGCTGACAACACAGGTCTATACACATATTCAAAAGCAAGATCTTAAAGATACGGTAAGTGTCTATCATCCAATTGCAAAGGAACAGTTATGAGTGAGATAAAGAATAAAATATTTTCAAAACCATTTTTAGATTCTCTTTTTTTCACGCAGAACAAATGGCATCAACATGGCGTACTGCTTCATACTCTGAGAGTAGTTTACTATACTCTGAAGCATGGAGATTTTAAGATGGTAGCGGCTGCACTGCTGCATGATATCGGGAAACCTTTTGTTGCATTTAAAAAAGATGAAGAGGATAGGGAGTTTGATGAGTGGAGTTTTACAGATCATGAAGAGAGAAGTTACCAGATTATAAAGAATTGGCCTTTTTTGAGTGATTATACAAAAAACCTTGTGCGCTATCACTATTTGATTCGTGATATGCGTAAATCAAAAAAAGAAGATTTGTCTCGTTATGCAAAGAAAAAAGCAATATGGGATAAACTTGATGATGATTTTAAAGAGGATTTAGAACGATTTTTACAATATGATGATCTAGGTAAAGGAAAAAAGAGAAGAGATTAACTTAAAAATGAGTATAATAAAGTTATGAAAAAATTTGCACCTATTCTAATTATATTCGTTATCGTTGCTCTTATTGTCGCACTCTTCTTATCGCTAGGAAACGCTCAAAAAATGATTGTCATAAAAGAGGGGAATTTGCAAAAAGTTCCTTTAAAAATGGAGCCAAATAAGTGCCAAGACAGTTTTTGTGGTATGGTGATTTCAGATCTCTCCTATGCTGCTCAAGTTGTTGCTCCAGATGGTAAAACTTGGTTCTTTCACGATCATGGAGATTTTATAGAGTGGCTTAAAGATAAGCCGTTTGCTAAAGATGCTGTTATCTGGGTTATGAGCCGTGATACGCACAGATGGATAGATGGACGTAAGGCATTTTATACAATAAATGAAATCACACCTATGGGATATGGCTTTGGAGCGTATGAGAAAAAGGGTGATGGAATGATAGACTTTGAAACTATGCAACTTAAAGTTTTACGTGGAGAGACGATGAGAGACCCTAAGATTCGTAAGCAGCTTCTAGGGAAATAGATGGATACAATTAACCTCCTCACAATTGTCTCTATTGCCTTTTTAGGTTCTTTTGGACACTGTATAGGGATGTGTGGCGGTATTGTGTTGGCATACTCTACGATTAAGATTGAGCCGGAGAGTTCAAAAGTTTCAAAAACAGTAGCACATCTGCTTTATAATTTTGGTCGTGTGCTGACATATACACTTCTTGGTGCTGTTTTTGGAGCTATTGGTGGTGTGGTGACATTTTCAAATAGTGCAAATGGGATACTGTTGATTGTTGCCGGTGTTGTGATGATACTTGCAGGGCTCTCCTTAATGGGAAAAATAAAATTTTTAACGGTAATTGAACACTCTATCTCCTCTTCAAACTTTTACAAACAATCGTTTCAAAAGATACTGCATTCCAAATCAAATATGAGTTTTTTCATCTTAGGGATGTTAAACGGTTTACTGCCGTGTGGTTTTGTCTATTTTTTCGCTATTACGGCTGCAAGTACGGCAAGTCCTTTTTATGGAGCTTTGGTGATGTTTATCTTTGGTGTAAGTACAATTCCTGCGATGTTCTCACTCGGATTTCTCTCATCTCTTGCATCAGCTACAAGCTTTCGAAATATGATGATGAGTCTCTCTTCAGTTGCAGTCATTTTGTATGGACTTTTTACGCTTTACAACGGTTATGATTATCTGACCAATCCAATGCGTACAATTTTACAGTGCCATTAGCAGATCTCTTTTATTTTACTCTTAATATCTTAATACTAGTATGATATAATAAGTAAAAAAATAAAGGCCAATGGTATGAAAAGCTCAATCGCTGACAGTATAAAATCACTTCCTCCTCTCTCAAAAACAATAGCAGATATTAACAGAGTATATGCAGATGAAGAAGCTGGTATAGCAGAATTGGCACAAGTTATTGAACATGATCCTATGATTGTAGCCAATTTGCTCAAAGCCGCGAACTCTCCACTCTATGGTTTTGGCAAAGAGATAAAAAATGTTTCACAGGCAGTAAGTCTTTTTGGTATGAGTATGACACGCTCTATTGCACTGGGAAATTCTGTGAGAAAACTTTTAAATGTCGATATGCAGCCTTATGGAATTAGCGGTGATAAGTTTGCAGAGATATCTTCAATGCAGGCAACACTGATGAACAAATGGTATAGTAAGATTGACAAGCAAAAAGCAGAAAAACTTTATTTAGCGGCTTTTTTGCAAGAGACAGGGAAAATTTTAATTGCAAGTGATGTTATTAAAGATGATGAAGATATTAGTTTTAGATCTGAAGTGGAGATGTCAAATAATTTGGCACAGGTTGAGAAATCGTATGTCAATGTGACAAGTTCTGAGGTAACAGCGCTTATATTTGAGCATTGGGGATTTGATGATGAGTTTGTTGCAATGATCGAATTTTCGGATAATCCAGCTGCAGCACCAAAAGAGGTGCAGGAGTATGCAACTGCACTACATATTGTAAAAACTGCCCTGCCTATTAATAAGCCTTTTGGTGAGCAAGCTATTAACTTCGCACTCAGAAAAGCCAGAGATGCCGGATATGATCATGAGATATTAGAAGATGCCATAGATGAGATGCTTGATATTATAGAGGCTTCTTAATGAGTAAAACTGTTACTATCATAGATACTTTTGGATTCTTTTTTCGGAGTTTCTATGCGCTTCCACAACACCTTAAAACAAAAGAGGGTTTTCCTACAGGACTCTTGACAGGATTTACGAACTTTATCTCTACACTCTCACGTGATCATGACAGTGACTACATTATCTTTGCTGTTGATTCAAAAGGTGATACCTTTCGTAATGAGATAGATGAGAACTATAAAGCAAACCGTCAAGCACCACCACCGGAGCTCACGCAGCAGTTACCTGTAGCTATGGAGTGGATAAACAAAATGGGCTATAAGACACTTGGTGAGAGTGGTTTTGAGGCGGATGATATCATTGCAACAGTTGTAAAGTGTGCAAAAGAGAAAGGCTATAAAGTACGTATAGTTTCGCACGATAAAGATCTCTGCCAACTGATAGATGATGACAATGTAATGCTTGTGGATGCTATTAAGAAAAAAGTGATGAATGAGCGAGCCTGTTATGACAAATATGGAGTGACTCCAAAACAATTCATAGATTATCAGTCCATACTTGGAGACAGTGCAGATAATGTTCCCGGTGTGCGAGGTATAGGAAAAGTAGGTGCTGAAAAACTTCTCAAAGAGTATGGTGATCTAGACAATATCTATGCACATATAGATGAGATAAAGGGTGCTACACAAAAGAAATTGATAGAGTCGCGTGAGGCGGCCTATATGTCAAAAGAGCTGGTGACGCTGCATCCTGATGTTTTTTCTTGTGACGAGTTTGATTTTGAAGAGTATAAGATGGATATTGAAAATCCATTCATAAATATCTATGATGAGCTTGTAGAGTATGAGCAAAATGCAATTTTACGTACGCTGCATGCTAAAAATATGGTAAGCGATGAGCAAAAGGCAGCAGCTGCTAAAAAGGTAGATGACAATAGAAGTGAGGAGTGTACAAATAGTAAATATACTGCTAAACTACTCACAGATAAAGATGAACTTTTTAAAGTTTTAAATGCTTTAGAAAAAGATACTTTAATAGCTTTTGACACAGAGACAACAGGTCTTGATTATGAGAAAGACAAACTTGTCGGTTTTAGTTTTTGTATGGATGAAAAAGAGGCTTATTATGTGCCGTTTGAACACTTTTATTTAGGTGTGCCCAAGCAGATAAGCAAAGATGATGTCAAAGAGGCGATGCGAAAAATATTTGAACATAGAGTCGTGGGGCATAATATTAAATTTGATCTGCACTTTGTAACACGCTTTTTAGAAGTAGAGAGTCTGCCAATAGAATCAGATAGTATGATACTTGCCTGGCTTATCAATCCTGAGAGTGCACTCTCTTTGGATAAGCTTGCAAAAGCTCTTCTTAACCATGAAATGATAGCCTTTAAAGATACGGTCAAAAAAGGGGAGAACTTTGCTTCTGTAGAGCTTGAAGATGCCTGTATGTATGCTTCTGAAGATGCGCTCATTACCTACAAGCTTTATAAACTCTTTTTGCATAAACTTGAACTTCAAGATGCAGTGCATCTCATTAAAGAGGCAAAAGAGGTTGAGATTCCTTTTATATCGACATTGCTTTGTATGGAACGACGTGGCATACGAGTCGATGTGAACTTTTTGGAGGACTTTTTGGTTGAGGTAAAGGCTACTTTGGAGAGTCTTACAAAAAGTATTTATGCTTTAGCCGGTACAGAGTTTAATATCAATTCGACAAAACAGCTTGGTGTTGTACTTTTTGAGACACTTGGTCTTCCGGTCGGAAAAAAGACAAAGACTGGTTACTCAACGGATGAGAAAGTCCTCAGCTCTTTAAAAGAGAAACATGAGATTATCCCTAAGCTTTTGGAGTACCGTGAGGTTTATAAGCTTTATTCGACCTATATTGACCCACTCTTAAAACTTGCCTTTGAAGATGAAGGGCATAGAATTCATACCTCTTTTGTGCAAACCGGAACAGCAACAGGGCGTTTGAGCTCCAAAAATCCAAATTTGCAAAACATTCCGACACGGACACCACTTGGTGCAAAGATTCGTGAAGCTTTTGTTGCAGGAGAGGGAAAAAAACTTATTGGTATTGATTATTCTCAGATTGAGTTGCGTCTTTTGGCTCATTTCTCACAAGATCCTGTGCTTGTTGATGCCTTTGAGCATGATAAAGATATTCACCTTCAGACTGCTATCATTCTTTTTGGTGCAGAGGAAGCAAAAGCAAAAAGAAATATTGCAAAAACAGTGAACTTTGGACTACTTTATGGAATGGGACAAAAGAAACTTTCTGACACTTTGGGCATTACGACAAAAGAGGCGAAGGCTATCATTGAGAAGTATTTTGAATCTTTTCCGACTGTAAAGCAATACTTCCGCTCAATTGTTGATAGCTCAAAAGAGAAAGGCTATGTCGAGACACTTCTTAAACGCCGTAGATATTTTGACTATGAACGCGCTACACCTATGTATAGAGCAGCATATGAGAGAGAGTCGGTAAATACTGTTTTTCAGGGGAGTGCAGCAGATCTTATTAAGCTCTCTATGAATAAAATTCATAATGTGATTGAAGAAGAAAAATTACCGGCAACAATGCTGCTACAGATTCACGATGAGCTTATTTTTGAAGTAGATGCAATGCAGGCAGATGTTCTTGGAGATAGGTTTAGAACGATTATGGAGGGGATTATGCAGCTTCATATTCCTTTAAAAGCCTCTCTGAATATAGGTTTAAATTGGAGTGAGTTAAAGTAACTTACTCTTTTTTAGTGACTTTGTAGATAAAGCTAAAGACCTCTGCAACCGCTTTATACATCTCTGTTGGTACTTCTTTGTCCAGTTCGACTTTGGAGAGCAGTTCTACTAAATCTTCATCTTTTTGAATCGGTATATCATGTGACTTTGCAAGTTCAATAATCTTTTGTGCCGTTTTCCCTTTTCCTTTTGCTGTAATCTTTGGTGCTTGGTCTCTGTTCTTGTCATATTTGAGTGCAACTGCTTCTTTGTTTTTCATGCTTTTACCTCAAAACCAAGTTGTAACTCTTCTTCATTGGCATATGCTGTTGTGTTTTCGTTGCTGCTTTTAATAAAACGAATATCTTTGGGATGTATGCCTGCGTGAAAAAGTTTCTCTTTGAGTTGTGTGATATTACTTTTCATTTTTGTTTCTAACTCATTTGATTCGCACTCTATATTGATATTGAGTTGATTTTTTTCAAACATACCAAGGCGTAGTTTTAAAAAACCATACTCTTTTAAGTGTAGTTCTATATCGCAAAAGAATTTTTTATCTTTTGCAGATTTTAGTGTAATGTTTCCATCTTCTAAAGCATCAAAAGAGTATGGTAGATAGATAGCTGAAGCGTTTGAAAGGTGGGAGAGGAGTTGATAGTAATCAATTTGCAATGAGAGTTTGTCAAGCTGTTTGAGAAGTTCTGTTTTGTTTAGATGAGTGCTACTGTTTAACTCCTCAATGCTTTTTTTGACGACAGCTTTAATATCATCATTGAAAAGCTCTTGTATCTTTGTACTCTCAAGAAGTTTGTCAGCTTTACTAAAGTGTTGAAGATGGCGGTGTATCTCTTTTGTCTCTTTTGTAAAGAGCGGATCTTTTGGGTACTGTGTTTTATCAAAGTGTGAGAGCATCTGTTTATCAAGTTTTTCTACAATTGTTGTTACCTTGCTGCTAAGTTGCGTGAGTCCCGCTTTATTCTCTTTGGGTGTTGTAAAGAGTTCACTTGCTAAAACTGTTTTTATATCTACTAGAAGAGTTTTTATTGCAGGTATTTTTGAGCTTTGCAATTGCTTTGCGAGTTCTTGTAGTTGTGTTTGCAGATCTCGTTTTGGCGTTGTGAAGTTTTTTAGTTTTGACTCTAAAAATACTCCTGAGTTTTCAAGTCTGTTTTTGAGTGCTTTTTCTGTGATAATGCTTGTTTGAGTCAGTGTTGCTGCAGTAACTTTTTGAAGCTTTTGTAATGTAGGTGGCAGTGGTTCTTCTTGTCTGTTTGTTGCAGATCTTTGGAGTGTTTGTGCCAACTCTTTGAGGCTTGTTGTGACATTGCCAAGAGATTTGAGCGTAGGGCTGTTTTTAAGCAGTTGCAGCAGTGCTCTGTTTTGGGTTTTATCTTGTGGATTGTTTTTTAAGAGTGATTCTAAAACTGATCCCAAATCTTTTGTTTTTCCAAGGGTAGCCAAATCTTTAGGTGCAATATCTTTGAGTACCTCACGCAAAGCTTTATTGGTATTTGTTAGAATAATATTTAAAGTTTTGTTACTTGAAGCTTTTATATCTATCATAATAGGCTAAGTATAGCATTTTTTTTGTATAATTCTCAAAAAAAACAAGGGTGCTTTATGGATAGTAAAATAACAAAAGTATTAGATATCTGGCATAAACATTTTGCAGATGAGGCAAATCAATATTCTGAGTTTGAGCCTTCGGATGTTGAGTATTTTGTAGGGTGTATGCTCTATAACCATTTTGCTTTTTCAAAAGCACATCATAATCTCAAAACGATGGATCTTAGTTATGACTTTTTATCTTCATGTGGGGATGAGTATGAGGTAATTCAAGAGATGATTAACTCCATAGAGTTTGAGAGTGAAGAGGAGGGTTTAGCGTATCTTCAAAACTATATTCAAGAGGCAAAAGCAAAATATGCAAAGCCAGAATTGTATCTCTTAGAGAGACTTGAGTATCATCTTGCTGCTATGGCTGAGCGTTATGAAAAAAATGTGGATGTTATGCATATTGACTTTGCAAATCCACTCATGAAGAGATAGAGATGACGAAGTATCTCATTACCTCCCGTGAACATTATACAGACACACCTGCAGTTTTTCGTTCTATCTTGCAAGAGAGCCTTAAAAAACATCTACCTGATTTTGCACTCTATAGAGATAAACAAAATCCTCACTATGCAACTCAGGCAGATCATTTTTTAGATGTTTGTAAAAACTTCCATGGACTCAAAGCTTTTTTACATCAAGATTATAAATTGGCTGCAAAACTTGGAGCAGATGGCGTGCATTTAACATCAGTGCAGTTTGATGATATACCTCACGCAAAAGAGTTAGGCTTGGAAGTTATTATCTCTACGCATACTCATGATGAGATCTATATCGCCGAAGCGATGGGTGCTGATTATGTGACTTATTCACCAATTTTTATAACACCAAATAAGGGCGAACCTAAAGGTGTAGAAAATTTGAAAGAGATAGTAGCAATGACAGATATTGCAATATTTGCACTTGGTGGGATAATAAGCAAAAAAGAGGTTGAAGCACTGCGTGAGAGTGGTGTTTTTGGGTTCGCTTCTATACGTTATTTTGAGTAAAAGTATCTCTTTTGTTGTTTTGGTAAAAAGTTATTGAAGTAGTTTTCCTGCAAGATAACCGCTTGCAAAACTCCATTGCAGGTTATATCCTCCGCATGGACCATCAAGGTTCATAACTTCTCCGCAGAAGTAAAGTCCGTCAATTAACTTACTTTGCATTGTTTTTGGGTTTATCTCTTTGAGGCTGATGCCACCTCTGGTAATCATTGCCATTTTAAATCCGTCATGTCCTGTAATGCTCAGTGGCGTCCATGCAAGTAAAGAGATGAGTTTGTCACGTTTTTTACCTTCAAGCTTTTTATATTTTTCATCAGGATCGACTTTTGCAAGTTTGCACAGCTCACGTGAGAGTGCTTCAGGAAGAAGTGTTTTTAGCAGGTGTAAAACAGTTTTTATATCCTCACGCAGGAGCTCTTTTTTAAAATGCTGACGAATCTGCTCTTCATTTTTCCCTTTTGTAAGATTAAGAAGCAGAGGAACTTCACCATATTTTTTTAAAAGTGGTGTTACTTCTCTTGCAAAGTCAAGTACGACAGGACCACGAATACCTGTTTTTGTAAAGATAAGATCTCCTTTGGCACGTAGTTTTTTATGTTTTTTGATATTGACGCGAAGTTCGACTTTTGCAATGGTATCTGCACGGCAGTTTTCTACCCACTTCTCTTTTGTTTTGAGTGGCATCATCGCAGGGCTGAGTTGTGTTATTTTATGTCCAAGTTCACTTGCTAAGTTATATCCATCACCCTCTGCTCCTAGCATTGGGTAGCCCAGTCCACCTGTAGCAACGATGACATTTGGAGTTAGAAAAGTTTGCGACTCTGTTTTAACACCATCAATATGTCTGCCGGTTGAGAGAAGGCGTGTTACTTTTTGATTGCACTGTATCTCTATACCGAGATGCTTCATCTCTTTTTTAAGCCCTTCAATGATAGTTGCTGATGAGTGGGAGGTTGGAAAGATTCGAAAGCCGTCAGGTGCATGTGTCTCTATGCCAATCTCTTGTAAGAAAGTAATGAGTTTTTTATGGTCAAAAGCTTGCAAGGCATCTTGCATAAAGCGTCCATCTTTGCCAAATCGTTCCATAAATTCTTCATTTGAGAGTGTGTTTGTCAAGTTACAGCGCCCACCACCGGTAGCTTTGAGCTTTGCTGCTATTTGGGAGAGTTTTTCAAGAAGCAGTACTTTTTTGCCTTCTCTTGCTGCAACAATGGCCGCAATAATTCCGGCTGCTCCAGCACCAATGACAATAAGATCAAATGAGTTTTTCTTTACCATAAAGAAATTTTACTATAATTGCACTAATGAAAACATATTATGGAAATAGAGAGAAGTGTTACCGTTGTTATAGACCAAAAAGTTCTTGTATGTGTCAATACTTTTGTGAGATAGAAACAGAGACAAAGTTTGTTATATTGATGCACCCAAAAGAGTTTAAAAAAGTAAAGAACAATACGGGACATTTTACACATCAGAGTTTGAAAAATTCGGAGTTATTTATTGGTATAGACTTTAGTGAGCATAAAAGAATCAATGAAATTATCGCTTCTCATGAGAGTTACATCCTTTTTCCCTCACAAAATGCAGTTAACCTCACGCAGACAAATCCAAAAAATGGTAAAAAACCTTTGGCAATTTTTCTTATAGACTCAACATGGTCCTGTGCCAAACCTATCTTTTATAAGAGTAAAAATTTACAAAATTTGCAACATATGAGTTTTACTACAACAAAAGAGTCACAGTATGAGATAAAAGAGCAGCCTGATGCTGCTTATCTCTCTACAATAGAGTCCACACTGGTTGTATTAGAAGAGTTAAATAAGCATGGCATAGAGCAGATTCAAAAAGAGTCTCTTCAAAGATTCCTCGATCCTTTTTTGCAGATGATACAGTATCAAAAAGAGTTAATAAATAACCCAAAAAGTAATGCTGTTCGTTATAAACGATATAAATAAGATTTTTTCAGTCATTTCTAATAAAAAAAACTTTAGTATGTATATGCGTGATTTTTAAATGAAGGAAGAGAATGAAATTACATAAAATTTTATTAGGAAGTATGGTCTTAGCCGGGACTCTTTTTGCAGGTGTTCATGGGTCGCACTGGGGATATACAGGTCATGGCTCTCCTGAGAACTGGGGTGATTTGAATCCAGAGTATGTAGAGTGTAAACTTGGAGGCTCACAAGCTCCTATTAATATCACTAAAGAGATTATTGTAGAGACAAAAGGGCTTGCACCGATTAAGTTTCACTATACAACAGGAGCATCTGAAGTTGTTAATAATGGTCATAGTATTCAGGTGAATGTAAAACCGGGAAGCTTTATTAAGATTGACGGAAAAGAGTTTGAACTGAAGCAGTTTCACTTTCATACACCAAGTGAAAATCAGATAGATGGGAAAAACTTTCCACTTGAAGCACACTTTGTTCATGTCGCAAAAGATGGAGCAATAGCTGTTGTTGCTCTTATGTTTGAGTATGGTAAAGAGAATAAAGTAATCAATAGAATATGGAAAAAAATGCCACGTATGGCAGAGGAAAAAGAGGGCTGTGGTTTATCAGATGTTATGATTAATGAACTTTTACCAAAAGAAAAAGCGTATTATAGATTTGATGGTTCTTTAACGACTCCACCATGTTCAGAGGGTGTACGATGGTTTGTTTTAAAAGATTATTCTACAATTTCAAAACAAGAGGTTGAAGAGTTTTTGCATACAATGCACCACCCAAACAACCGTCCTGTTCAACCTGTAAATGCAAGAAAAGTTTTACAGTAAAACGGGCAAGTAAGAGAAATTTCTCTTACTTGTTTTTAATAGATTTTGCCCATTCCTCTGTTACTTCATGAAGTTTTTCATTTGGAACTTCTAAGAAACTGATTTCAAAATGGTCTTCAAGTTCAGTAACACCGATACTTCTAGGACGAACAGCTAACATTGATGCTTTTGGAAGCATTTTCCCAAAACAAAATACAAAGTTTTTTGCCGCTTTAATATTTGGATCTATTACATGATCTTCAATGCCTGTTGTGTGTGCATAATGGTCAAAAACTGCAATTTCTACAGCAAAGGGATGCTCTTCTACTTTTGCTTGTAAATATGCAATGATTTCATCTACAGTTGAAAATGTAGTTTCAACTTTATCTATCTCTAGTGTGTAAATTGGGTATTTGTCCATAAGGAGTGATTGTTTCATATTCTATCCTATTAATAATTTTTCAGAATTATATCTTATAATTATTATAAGTGTAAAGAGTAGAAGGAGTAACTCCTGAGCTTAAGTTTTTATTTATCTGTTAAACATAATAGAGCCAAGACGAACCATATTCGCACCACACTCGATAGCCAGTTCAAAATCACCACTCATACCCATTGAACAGATAGTAGCGCTTTCTAGCTGCATAAAGAGATTGTGTGTTGTTAAAAAACTCTCTTTAACGATACTTTCATCATCTGAATGGGCACCAATGCTCATTAAACCTTTTAAGTTAATATTTGGACACTCTTTTTGAATTGTTTCGTATGTTTTTATGGCATCTTCTGGCATTACACCATGTTTAGATGTTTCTTTAGCCGAGTTTATTTGCAATAGACAATCAAGTGTCATCTCACGCAGAGCGAGGCGTTTTTGTAGTTCATATGCAAGTTCTAGTGAGTCAAGCCCTTGAAAGAGTGAAGGCTTAATCTCTAAGAGTTTGTTGATTTTATTTTTTTGAAGATTACCGATAAAGTGCCATTCAAGCGGTAGCTCTTCAAGTTCTGCTGCTTTTTTCTCTAAATCTTGTACTTTGTTCTCTCCAAACGCACGTTGACCAATAGCGTAGAGTTTTTCTATATCTTGAGCTGTTGAGTATTTGCTTACTGCTACAATTTTTACAATATGATGTGGGCTTACTTTTAATCTTGCAGCTTCAACACGTTGTATAACATCATCTATATAGAGTTTGTATTCAATATCGTTCATTTTTTATCCTTGTCCTACTAATCTGTTAATATCATTGAAAAGTCCGAGTCCCATCAGACCAAACAGAAGTACCCAGCCTGCAATCGTTAGATTGACTAAGACTTTTTCACTTGGCTCACGGCGAAAGAGTAGCTCATAAAGATTAAACATTATATGTCCGCCATCAAGTGCCGGGATTGGAAGCAGGTTAAGTACTCCCAAGTTTACAGAGATAAGTGCTGCAAAGAAAAGAACACTCATCCATCCTGCATCGGTTGCATCAGATGTAAGTTTTACAATGCTAATAACACCACCCATTTCACTGGCAGGTACTTCACCAAAGATGAGCTTTTTAACACCTGTAAAGATAAGCGTTGATGCAAAAACGGTCTGGTCTGTTGCATACTCTAGCTTCTCTAAGAAGTTCATTTCCCTTGCTTTCATAACACCGGCTGCGGAGATGCCGATCATTTTTCGTTTGATATCTTCGCCATACATATTTTTAGCATTTTTAAGCTCTGGTGTGAGTGTTATGAGTTTGAGATAGCCTTCTCTGTTGACTTCTAAGGCAATGGCACCTTGAGACTCTTTAATAAGTTCTGCCATCTCTTTCCATGAGTCTATTTTTGTGCCGTTTATTGAGAGGATTGTATCATTTGATTCTAATCCCGCAACAAAGGCAGGAGAGTCTTTGCCAACTTCGCCAATTACCGGAGCCATAATTGCAGGGTTTCCCATTGCAATGGCAAAATAGAGAAAAAATGCTAAAACAAAGTTCGCAAGTGGACCGGCAATAAGAATAAATATGCGTTGCAGCGGTGTTTTGGCATTGTAGCTGTCTTTGTCGTAGCTCTTTTTGGTAGGATCGGAATCGTCCTGACCTTTCATACGAACATAACCGCCAAGTGGGATAGCTGATATGCTCCAGTCACTGTTAAAAGCACGAAAAGTAAAGAGCCTCTTACCAAAACCAATACTAAAAACTTCAACATAAACACCCATTAGTCTCGCAGCTGTATAGTGTCCAAGTTCATGAAAAAAGATAAGTCCTGAGAGAACTATCAGTGATACTAAATAACCCATTAAATTTCATCCTTTAGTAGTGCTTTTCTAAAGCCCCAAAGATATTCAAGTCCAGAGTAAACCGTTAAAAATACGGCAAACCAAAGCAGGGCATCTCCATAAGGCCAACGCATAAGTAAAAAGCCGATAGCTATCATTTGAGCAACTGTTTTCACTTTACCTGCCCAACTCGCTTTTACATTAACACCTTCACTTACAGCAACAGTTCGTATTCCTGTTATAAAAAGCTCACGTACAATAATAATATAGATAGCCCAAGCAGAGGCTTCGCCCATAACCATAAGTCCTAAAAAGGCTGCAAGTGTAAGCATTTTATCTGCCAATGGGTCGATAATGGCTCCTAAGAGTGTCATTTGATTCCATTGTCGTGCTATATAGCCATCAAAAAAGTCTGTAACCGATGCAAGAACAAAGAGTAGTGATGCAAAATAGTAGTTCCATGAGATGTCAAAACCATTTTGTGTAAAAACTTGTGGATTTAAAATAACCCAGAACATCAGAGGTGCTATCACTATGCGCAGAGATGCTAAAAAATTTGGTAAATTTAACAAATAATTTCCTTGAGATTTATAGTGATGAGATTTTATCTTTTTATTGCTTATCAATGGTTGATACGATAAGATTAGACATGAAAGAAAGATGCCCATTATGTAACAGTATCAGTAAAAAGTTTTATGAAGATACGCAAAAGTATTGTCGTTGCCCTGAATGTAGAGCCGTTTTTGTTGTAAAAGAAGATTTACCAAGAGCAGATGAGGAAAAAGAGCGCTACGAACTACATGACACAGATACCCAAGATGTAGGATATAGAAACTTTGTTGCACCCATTACAAAGGGAATTATAAAAGATTTTACTCCAGTAGATCAAGGCTTGGATTTTGGAGCAGGGAGATCAGCTATTATTGCTACGGTTCTGCGTGAGAAAAACTATGATATTCAAAACTACGATCCCTATTTTCATAATTATCCTCAACTTTTGGAAAAAAAGTATGATTATATCTCCTCGTGTGAAGTTATAGAACATTTTTATAAACCTGCAATTGAGTTTCAACGTCTGCGTGAGATGTTGCGTGAGGGTGGAAAGCTTTATTTGATGACAGATATCTATGATGAGCGAGATTTTGGCTCTTGGTATTATAAAAATGATCCTACACATGTATTTCTTTATACAAAAGAGACATTTGCGTGGATAAAGGAACATTATGGCTTTAAAGAGCTTTTAATTGAGAAGAGATTAGTTGTTCTAAAATTATAAATTAACAGAAGTAGAAGAGCGCAGGGCAGGGAGTGCCCTCTTTGTTTTTACTGGAATGTTGTTCCTCCATCTACAACAATAGTTTGACCTGTTAGCCAAGAAGAGTCATTTGAGCATAAAAATTTACAAGCGCCTGTGAGATCTTCTGCTTTACCCATACGGCTGAGTGGTGAACGTTTAACAACCTCTTCTTTTACCTCTTCATAGTTAGGAAAAGCTTTGAGTGCATCGGTATCAATCGGTCCACCGCTTACTGCATTTACACGGATTCCTTTTTCACCAAGTTCTGCTGCTGCATATTTTACCATTGCTTCAACTGCTGCTTTGTTGGAACCATGACCTGCATAGTTGGGTGTATAAACAAGATTACCAGTTGAGCTCATAGAGATAATACTTCCGCCACCGACTTTCTCAATTCTTTTTGCAGCTTCTTGTGCACCGACAACAAAAGCATCTACTGTTGCAGTCCAGATATTGTCAAGTCCACGAGGCTTAAGACGCATAAAAGGACCAAAACCACCAACAACAGCACGACCTGAAATAATAGCATTGGAGATAAAAAAGTCAAGTCTTTCAAAATCTTCATCAAACTCTTTAAATACATCTTTATAAGTATTTGGTTCTAAAATATTGAGTTTATAAGCACGGCTTTTAATGCCAAATTTGTTTTCAATATCTGCAATGATCTCTTCTGCAGTGTCAGCACTTGAAGCATAAGTAAAAGCTACATTAGCACCAGCCTCAGCAAAAGCGTAAACAATAGCCTTACCGATACCGCGAGTACCACCACTGATAAAAAGAGTTTTTCCTTTAAAGTCTGCCATATTAGAGTCCTTTTATGTCGTAATTTTTCATTACTTCTTCGATTTTTTTCATATTTTGGCTGCTTGGAGCAACAAGAGGAAGTCTATACTCTAAAGTGTCAAGCAGACCTGCTATGTACATTGCTGCTTTTACAGGGATAGGGTTCGCTTCACAAAACATAACTTTGTTTAAAGGGTAAAGTTTGTTATTAATGGCTTTTGCACCTGTAAAATCACCTGAGAGGGCTTTGCTTACTAGCTCAGATTTTAGGTCAGGCATAAGGTTTGATGTGACAGAAGTGACACCAGCACCACCATTTGCAAGTATTGGATAATCAATAGCATCATCACCAGAAAATACTTTAAAATCAGGTCTGCGTGAGAGAAGCTCTACAGTGCGTTCTAAACTTCCTGTTGCTTCTTTAATACCGTAGATATTCTTCACATCATCAAAAAGACGAATGGCAGTATCGGCACTTATGTCCACACCTGTACGTCCTGGAACATTGTAAAGCATAAATGGCAGCTCACTTACAGCCTCTGCGATTGCTTTATAGTGTTGATAGAGTCCCTCTTGTGATGGCTTGTTATAGTAAGGTGATACAGAAAAAATTGCATCAACACCACAGCTTTGCGCATGTTTTGCAATCTCAATAGCTTCATGTGTAGCATTACTTCCTGCGCCTGCAAGAACTTTTGTCTGTGTACCTTTACAAACTTCTACTGCAATCTCTATACAACGTTTATGCTCATCGTGTGTGAGTGTTGCACTCTCTCCAGTCGTTCCAACGGGACAAACAGCATTCATTCCATGCGTAATTTGGCGTTTGATAAGTTCAGCATATTTTGCTTCATCAAGTTTTCCATTTTTAAATGGAGTAATAAGTGCGGTTGAAGAACCTGTTACAATATTCATTAAAATTTACCCTTTAAATTGAATAGTCGAATTATAGCTAAAAAGTTTTAAAACTTTTATTTTTTAAGTATCACTGTTGTTGAAGTGTTAAAATCAAAATATTTTTGTGCAACTTTTTGAACTTTTTTTGCTGTGATTTTATTGACTCTCTCTTCATAATTTTGTAGAGGTGAAATATCTCCACGTACAAGATAGCTTCCATAAAGATTAGCAACAGAGCTTGAACTCTCAAGTGAATAGATGAAGTCTGATTTTGTATTGATTTTGACTTTTTCAAGTTCCTTTTTGGTTACAGGTTCGTTTTTGATTTTTTCTATCTGTTTTATAAGCTCTTTTTCTACTTTTTCAGCTTTTACTCCCGGGTTACAGGTTGCCATAAATATGAAAAGACCTGGGTCACTGTTTTCCATATTGTAAGCATAGATGGAGTTTACAAGACGTTTTTTATCGACAAGATCTTTATAGAGTCGTGAACTTTTTCCTGAATAGAGAATTTCAGAGATAACACTGAGTGTTACTTGGTCCTTATCTTGAAAGTTTGGAATGTGAAAAGCAATAGCCAACAGTTCTACCTCACTCTCTTTATGGATAACGAGACGCTTTGGACCATCTTGTTTTGGTTCGATGAATTTTACTTTTGGAATCTCTCCATCATTTTTGATGTTTCCAAAAGCTTTTTCTGCTTCTTCAAAAACTTCTTTGGGTGTAATATCTCCGGTAACTATTAAAATTGCATTTTGTGGTTGATAATAGGTTTTGTGAAAACTTCTAATGTCATCAATTGTCCATGTTTTTATATCATTGATAAAACCAATAGGTGTCCAGTGATATGGATGATAAAGGTAAGCATTGTTAAAGAGTCTAAAATAGAGATACCCTAGAGGGTTATTGTCTGTTCTCCAACGACGCTCTTCCATAACTACATTACGTTCTGGTTGGAACTCTTCATCTTTGAGGTTTAAGTTTTGCATCAACTCCGCAAAAAGATCAATGGACTTTTTAACATTTTGTGTTGATGATTTTATGAAGTAGTGTGTGTAGTCGAAGCTTGTTGAAGCATTGTTTACGCCACCAACACTTTTTACTTCTTTATCAAATTCACCTGCTTTGAGGTTTTTTGTACTTTTAAAGTTCATATGCTCAAGCATATGCGCTATTCCGCTTTTTCCCATAATCTCATTACGGCTTCCGACTTTGTAGAAGATATCGGTACTTACTACATTTGTTTCATTATGCAGGGGAATAACAACGACTTGAAGTCCATTTTTTAGTGTTTTTGTTTCATATTCTGGTAGTGGTGAAGGCATTTTTTTTATCTCAATCTTTTGTGTTTTATTTTGTTTGTGCTTTTTGTAATTGATAGATGATGAAGCAAATATCAAAGAAGAGCCAAGAAGTAGTGTTGCTATTATTTTCATTATTTTCTATCTGCTCCGATTGCTTGGGTAATGTTTGTGAATCCATCAGCACGTAAAAGTTCTATAAGTTCACGGTTAATGTTCATAATCATATCTGGTCCATGAAAGACAATTCCGCTTAAGATCTGTACCAAAGATGCTCCCGCTTTGATACGTTTGTACGCCTCTTGCGCAGAGTCAATGCCACCGACAGAGATAAGGGTAGTTTTGCCATAAAGCTCTTTTGCTATTGCTTCAAAGATTTTAAAACTTTTCTCTTTTAAAACTGCTCCGCTTATTCCGCCTATCTCTTTAGGATGTTTTACTAATGAGTAGTCAATTGTTGTGTTTGTGGCGATGATACCATCTGCTCCTTTTTCAACGGCTAAAGTTGTAAGCGCAACAGCATCTTCTGGGGACATATCTGGTGCAATTTTAAGTAAAATAGGCATATCAGTAAGTGCTTTTGCCTCTGCAAAAAGTTTTGTTATAAACTCTTCATTTTGCAGGTCACGAAGTCCTGGAGTGTTTGGTGAAGAGATATTGATTACAAAATAATCACCTAGACCGTTAAAGGCCTTAATAAGGTGTGTATAGTCATTGATAGCCTCTTTTTCAGGTGTTACTTTGTTTTTGCCGATGTTAATACCAATAGGTGTCGTAAAAGGGTAGCGTTTTTTAAGACGCTTGATAACTTTGTATGCACCGTCATTATTAAAACCCATTGCGTTTTGAATGCTCTCTTGCTCAATATGACGAAACATACGCGGTTTTGGATTTCCTGGTTGCGGTTTTGGTGTTACAGTGCCAATTTCAGTGTAACCAAACCCTAAAATCTGTATGCCACGTATCATAGTAGCATTTTTATCAAAGCCTGCCCCTAGTCCAACAGGGTTATAAAATTTCCGTCCAAAGAGCTCTTGCGTGAGCATATCATCTGTAATGAAGTGTGACTCTAAAAAAGGGTTAAATGGAATTTGACAGATATTTGGTAATCGTAGAACACACTCTGCTACATGGTGTGCATTTTCAGGCTGGAGTTTAAATAGTAAAGGTTTTATCAATTCGTAGTTTATCATGAGGTCCTACCACTTTAAAAAAATTTAAAGAGATTATACTCAAATTTAAGTAATAAGAAGATTATGGGCAGGGATGTTCTTTGAAAAGCTTTTCAAACTCCTCAATTGGGAGTGGTTTTGAACAGTAATATCCTTGATATTGTTCACACTTCATCTGTTTTAAATATTCAAGTTGCTCTCTGTTCTCGACACCTTCAGCGACAACTTCTAGGCCTAGTTCATCTGCAATAGTAACGATCATATTAACAAACGCTTGCTCTTTTTTACTTTCTAAATCATCAATGAAGCTTTTATCTATTTTGAGTGTATCAAAAGGAATTTGTTTGAGGTATGAAAGAGATGAGTATCCTGTGCCAAAATCATCAAGAGAGAGACTGATTCCCAGTGTTTTTAACTGATGAATTATTTTGAGTTTTTCATCAAAGTCACTCATGAGTACTGATTCAGTAAGTTCAATTTCAAGTTTACTTGGATCTATATTTTTTATGGAGTTCTCTATGGTCTTAAAAAGATTTTTGTTTTTAAACTGTACGCCAGAGATATTAATGGCGAGTTTGATATTTTGCATAGATGTGTTTTCCCAGAGTTTTAGCTGTTGTGTAGCTTCTTTAATGATCCAGTTTCCAAGAGGAATGATGAAGTTGTTCTCTTCTGCTATATAGATAAACTTGTCTGGTGGTATGAGTCCATGTAGAGGGTCAATAAGACGAATCAGTGCTTCGCATCCGACAATTTTATTGGATGCAATATCTACTTTGGGCTGGTAGAAGAGTTTGAAGTGACCTTCTTCTAGTGCATTTATCATAAGTCTTTGAATATTTATTTTTTCTTGAATCTCATTATTGAGACTTTCAGTAAAGAAATGGAAGTTGTTTTTTCCAAGCTCTTTTGATTTATACATCGCAATATCTGCATTTTTAAGAAGTTCAGTAACGTCTTTTCCATCTTTAGGATAAATAGCAACTCCAATACTACAGGTTATAAGGTACTTATAGTTGTCAAAAACAACTGGAGTAGAGAGTGAATTCTGAATTCTCTGAATAACTTCTAAAATAGCTTCATTATCTATAATATCGGGTAATATGATGACAAACTCATCTCCTCCTATTCTTGATACTATATCGTTATTTCTTACAGATCTTAAAAGGACCTTTGCGATATGCTGAAGAACTTTATCTCCGAACTCATGTCCCCGTGAGTCATTAATGTTTTTAAAGTTGTCTAGATCAAGAAACAAAAGAGCAAATTTTGCATGTGATCGCTCTCCTTTTGAGATGAGCCAGTTTATTTTTTCTATGAGACTTAAGCGATTATAAAGACCACTAAGCGGATCTTTTGTAGAGAGATTAAAGAGTTCTTCTTGCTCTTTTTTCAGACGTTTGAATGTTAGATCTAGAGAGTATCGGATACTCTCAATTTCTTGAATGAGAAACTGCATTGGTACTCTGTTTGAGTAGTATGCAAATTGACGCAGTTCTTCAAGTGGAGTTATTAGAAATTTTTTAACAATAAACCATAAAAGTATAAGAAAGACTACAAAGTAGCCAACAAAGAGCCCTGCATATTTAATGATTTTATCTTTAAGCAGTGAGTCAAGATATTTTTTATCTAAGTAAACTGTTGCTGTATAGTAATAAGGCTTGAGACCATTAAAAAGCTTGATAGAAAAAGTGTAGCACTCTTGTTCGAAAATATTAGAGGTGACAATCTCAGAAATTGGACGACAAGTAATATTTTTATGTTGTGGCATGGTATCTCTGTCTGTTGCGTAAAGTAGTTTATTGGTATTGTCAATAATATGGATATCACTTAGAACTGTATTTGAGTGAACAATATTGTCCAGATAGGCTTTGAGTTGATTGACATTGTCTTGTTTTAGATTTTTGTCAAGAAAATATTTAATGTTTAAAAGATTTGCCTGAATATTTTCTTTAAGTAAATTTTCTGTAATATTTTTGGAATCATTAAAAAATTTATAAAATATAAAGCCTCCCCCTCCAAATGTAGATAGCATAATTATGACGGTAAAAAGTTTTATTGATATGTTTTTCATTTGATTAAGAACTTTTCATCATATCCCATGGGTTTAATACGCTTTAAAAGAGTCTTTGAGGGATGGTTAATCCATTCTATGAGTTGGAGTGAATCTACAAACTCACCATAGCTGATATTTCCAAGATAATTTTTTGTTAATTCATAAGATTGCTGTTTATTGGAATTAATCTCACGGATAGAACGATCAATGATTTTTTTAAGCTCATGAAGTCTTTTTTTATATTTATTGACTTTTTTTTGGCTTGTACACAAAGAATCAATAACAATGATTGCATCTGTATTTTTTGTTGAAGATAGTTCATGAAAGCCTTTTTTTTCTAAAAAAATATTGTATGGTATATAGGTAGCAATTAAGATATTTTTATCTTTTTGCGGTTTTAAATCTTGTATCTGTGCTTGATCCTTATTTATATACTTTAGCTTCTGTGGATCAATATTGTAGTGCTTTAAAAAGTCTTCTAAAACCTCTGCATTAATAGAATCAATCTCCAAGTAAGCATGAATTTGCTTGGCATTTTGCAGCTCTTTGATACTTCTGTTAGATAAAACCACATCACCACCCTTAGAACGATCAAGCAGTATGATAGGAATGATATTTGGATTGGAATTTTTAAGCATATAGTACTCATGCTGTGTAGTTGTGACCATATCTGCCTTTCCGACACTATATATATCTGCCGCTTCTGCTAAAGAGACATTGGTAATAAGCTTTATATCTGCTGCCTCAAGATAACCTTTTTCTTTCGCATAAAAAAGAGGAGCGTAGCCTATCCATGAGTTTGTAGATATACGTAATTCTCTTCGCTTTTGCTGAGAACAGGAAGAAAAAAATAGAAAAAAAATAAATGTAAGTAATAAAATTTTTTTCATAAAACACTCCTCATCTTTTCAATGCTATCAGATACTCCTTTAAATGTATATTAAAAGATGTGTGATAAAATAGTTTTGATTATTTTAATATATAATAGATATAAGGAGAAGATATGAAGAGAGTATTAGTACCATTGGCAACAGGTTTTGAAGAGATTGAAGCTGTAAGTATTATTGATGTATTAAGACGGGCAGATATTGATGTAGTGGTGGTTGCATTAGATGACACTATGCTGGTTCAAGGCGCGAACGGCATAAAAATTCAAGCAGATAAGAGCATAAAGAATATCTCTGCAGATGAACTTGATATGATCGTTTTACCTGGTGGTTGGGATGGAACACATGCTCTGGCAGATGATGAAAATGTACAAAATCTTTTGCGTGAGATGGATGCCAAAGGCAAAAATATCGGAGCTATCTGTGCTGCACCGTTTGCACTCAATAAAGCAGGCGTTTTAAAAGAGAATTATACTTGTTATCCTTCTGTTGAAGAAGAGATAAGAAAAGAGGGCTATCAAGGAGAGAAGGCTATGGTTGTAGAAGATGCAAATATTATGACCTCACGTGGCCCTGCAACAGCACTCTGTTTTGCTCTTGCAATTGTGAAAAAACTTCAAGGTGATGAGAAGTATAATACATTGCGTGAGGGGCTTTTGGCGTCATATTGCCAAAGTTAAAAGAGTGAAGTTATTTTCGGATAAAAACAAGATTTTTTAGGCTTTTCTCTTCATCGGCGCTTGCAAACTCTGGAAGGTTTGGCAGTCGTTTTTGAAACTGAAAGCTTGGTGCCCACTGCTCAATAAGCTCTATCAAAAAACTACTCTCTAGCTCTGGTGAGTTTAAGCAGGCAAGAAGAGTACACTCATCACTTGCAATTTGTGGTAGTTTTTTAATGATTTTTTCATAATCTTTTGTTGCTTCAAAACTGCCTCGCTGGAAACTTGGCGGATCTATGATAATAAGATCATAGGGACCTTTTCTTTTAATATTTGAGAATGATTTTAAAATATTGTAGGGCAGAAAACTGACACCTTTTGGATCTAGCTGATTGAGAGAGTGGTTTGCCATACCGACTTTAAGAGCACCCTTACTCATATCTATATTAACAACGCTTTTTGCCCCACCAAATTTTGCAGCTACACTAAAAGCACAGGTGTAGGAAAAAAGATTGAGCACATGTTTGTTTTTTGCTGCCTCACGCACAAAAGCACGACCATTTTTCATATCAGCAAAGTAGTAGTTGTTTTTGTTTGAGAGTAGATTGAGTTTGAGTTTCATACCATTTTCAAGTATAGTTAAATCATCTTCAACTTCACCTAAAAGTATCTCACTCGGTGCACCTTTTATGTAGCGACGTTGAACAACTAAGGTAGTGTATTTTGAACTTTTTTGCACAAATGCACTTAAAGCTTCTATGAGCTTTTTTTCATTTGCTTCTTCAAAATAGAGGGCAACACTGAGCAGTGTGTCAATAGAGTCAATTGTAAGATGTTTCCAACCTTCATAAAGTCCACCACGCCCATGAAAAAGTCGTTTAAACTCATCTGTGGCACTAAGAGAGTTCTGCGTGAGGAGTTCTATGAGTTGTTCTATTTGCACTAAACTTTCTCCCAAAAAGTGCCTTGTGGTGTATCCATAAGATTGACACCATAGGAGAGTATCTCCTCACGCAAGGCATCAGATGCCGCAAAATCTTTTGCTTTTTTAGCAGTATCTCGTTGTTTGATAAGCTGCGTGAGCTTCTCTTTTGTCTGCTCATCCACACCAAATTGAAAATACTCATAAGGATTTTTTACACCAAATCCAAGAAGCTCTTCTATAAAGCCAAGATTTGCCATTAGTTCACGTTTGAGCTGTTTATGTTTGCCTGGAGTGTCGAGCGTTTCATTTGCGTGAGCCACCATAGTGTCAATAAGTGCCAAAGATTCAGAGATATTTAGATCATCACTGATTGTCGTTAATAATTGCTCTTTAAATGGAGTCGGCTCACTGTTTTGTGCTAAGCCAAAGAGACGTTTTTTGAGACGATAAAGTCTGTCAAGTCTCTTTTTTGAAGCCTCTAAATCGTGTGTGTTGAAGTTGAAGTTTGAACGGTAGTGTGAGCTTAAAAGATAGAAGCGTAAAACTTCTCCATCATACTCACGCAGGGCATCTTTTAAAAAGAAACTGTTGCCAAGAGATTTACTCATCTTTTCACCGTCAATATTGACAAAACCGTTATGCATCCAGTAGTTTGCGAGTTCGTGTTTTGTTGCACAGCGTGTTTGTGCGGCTTCATTTTCATGGTGAGGAAAAAGCAGATCGGCTCCGCCTCCGTGAATGTCGATAGCATAGGGTTTGTCTTTATAAGCAAGATGTTTCTCTATCATTGCAGAACACTCCAAATGCCATCCCGGACGACCGGCTCCAAAAGGGGAGTCAAATGTGATGGAGTCATCTTTGATAGATTTCCAAAGGGCAAAATCTGCGGGGTTTTTCTTCTCTTGGGAACTCTCAACACGCTCTTGACGCTCATCTGCATCTTGAACTCTATGCGAGAGTGTGAGGTACTCATTGTCACTTTTTGTATCGAAATAAACATCGCCATCAGCCGTTTTATAGGCGTGACCATTTTCAATAAGCTCTTCAATAAGCGTAAACATCGCTTCAAGTGATTCTGTTGCTTTTGGTTCTATGTCTGGGCGTTTTACACCAATAGCGGCCATTTCAGTATGAAAAGCTTCTGTATAGAAATCTGTAATAGTTTTAATATCTTTTTGCTGTTCTACTGCTTTTTTGATGATTTTATCGTCAATATCAGTAATATTTCTTGCATAGGTTACATCATAACCGTTGGCATGCAGAACTCGACTTAAAAGGTCAAATACAAGTGCAGATTTTGCATGTCCCAAATGGGCATCATCATACACAGTCGGACCACAGACATAGAGTGTTACTTTTCCCTCTACTAGAGGTTTAAATATACGTTTTTTCTTTTGTACAGAATCAAATATAGTCACTGATAAAATCCTTTAAAATTAATAATACAATGCTAAAGATAAATGAGCCTACTATGAGATAGAGTAGGTTGCGTGAGCGAAGTATAGCAAAAAAGTTTTGTAGTCCAAAAATTTTAATAGTAAAAAAGAGGCTGACAAAACCTCCAAGTGTGCTTGCTAGTGCTAGACCAGCGACGCCAAAGGGGCTAATAAAAGCAAGTGCAAAAACAATGTAAACTGCAAGTGAAATGGTGGCAATTTTAGCGGCTTTGATCTGCATCTCTTTTGCATACAGCCATAAAACGAAGAGCTTCTGCAGACCAAAAGGAAGCAGACCAATAAGATACATAATTAGTACCATAGACGTATGTTGTGTATCGGCTCCATGAAAAGCGCCACGTTGAAAAAGCAGGGTGATGATTTCATGGGAGAGAATAATGCCACCGAGGGTGCTTGCTGTGAGTAAAAAGCTTAAAAACCAAAAAGCACGTCCAAGATTTTCTAAGGCTTTTTGTTCATCATTATTTTTAAGGTAACGTGCAACACGAGGAAAGAGCGCGACTGAAGTTGCAATGGCAAAAAGTGCCAAAGGAAGCTGAAAAATACGGTTTGCATAGTAAAGATATGAGATAGATCCCGTTGCCAAAAAAGAGGCTAAAAAGGTGTCTAAAAAAGCAGATATTTGCGCAGTTGAGTTCCCCCAAATAGCAGGAAAGAAGTTGGTTTTAAATTTTTTTGTATCTGTTCGTATAATAGATGACTTCTCACGCAGGTATTTAAAACCGCCAAATAGAAGTTTAAAAAGCCCCAGTTTATAAATGGCGATAATGTGGGCTAGAAGTTGTAAAACACCACCAATAACAACACCAAAACTCAAATAGTAAACAATTTCGGCACTTGCTTTGTCTTTTGCTAAGAGAAGCGCACCGATAAGTGAAAGATTTAAAAGTGCCGTAGCAAATGCAGTTGTTGCAAAATGGTGTTTGTACTGTAAAATAGAGGCTAGAAATGTAACAGTAAAAATGAGAGGAAGATACCAAAAATTGATGGAAACATAAGGTGCGGCTATGGCTATTGTTTTGGCATCAAAACCTGTTGCAATTGCTTTTGTAAAAAACTCCGGTACAATATTTACAAGTAAAGTGATAAGTAAAATGATTGTAAGAAAAACAACAAAAATGTGTACAGCAAAAACAGCTTTATGTCTGCTGTTTGCATAAGCAGGTAAGAAAACCTGCGTGAAAGCACCCTCTGCAAAGATACGACGGAAAAGATTTGGTAGTTTAAAAGCGATGAAAAAAATATCACTGTAGATGGAAGCACCAAGAACGGACGCTGTGAGAAGGTCTCTGAAAAATCCTAGGATACGTGAAAATAAAATACCAAAACTGTTGGTGAATATTGCTCTAAACATGGGCTTCTTTGTATAAAAATATAACTTTTACGAGATTTTAACAAAAGTTTCGTTAAAATCTCTCCTAAACTAAAAATCTGGATAAATAATGGCACTCTTTGGTTCAAGTAAAAAGAAACCTGCAATGAAAAAAGTACGTCCTACTGTTGTGCGTACACAAAATGTGGCAAAAGAGCTTTTTAAAATAGCAAAATCTTATGAGATGGAGCAGGAGCTTTTAGACTTTAATCTTCTTGATGTACAAACCTATACACGTCTTGTTTCTGAAGAGAACAAAGATACAGAGTGGGAAGAGATGTCAGTAGAAGAATCAGAAAACTTTCATGATGAAGAGCTTCTGCTTAACCCGTTTTTTCAGATTAAACAGACTTATGAGATAGAAGTATTTTCCAAAAAGTCTGCCAAAGATGACCACTACAATGATTTTAAACTAGCCGTTGGTGCCAATGCTACAAAATGTAAGGTATATTTGAGTATTGCTCAAGGTTCAAGAGTGGAGTATGTTCCTCACTTTGAAGAAGATCTCATTGATATGATCAACCGTAAAAAAGTTCGTGCAGGAATCTTGGTCTATATGTTTGATTCTATGCTTGAAGGTGTTGCCTCAAAGATATCAGCATGTGTGAGAATTGCTGAAAAAATGGAGTTTGAACATAATGAAACACATCTCATCGCTGAAGCGTATGAACCAACGGCCACAAGAAATGATGAGCTGATACTTCATTATGAGAATAACAAAGAAGTACAGGAGAATGAGCGTGTTGATTATGCCTCACGTGGATTTATCCAAAGTGTTCAAAAAGGGCAACTCCTTATAGAATATGTTAAGGCAAAAATGGGGAAACCGGGACGAAATTGTCGTGGTGAGTATATGGTGCCAAAAGAGCCTATAGTTTCTAATGAACCAAACTTTAAAGTAAGCTCAAACATTAAAGTTGTTGAAGATGAGGATTCCATAAAATATTATGCCGATGAAAATGGATATATCGCTTTTGAAGACAATACTTATGTGATTAAAAAAGATGTAGATGTCGATGCTATCAGTTTTAAAACAACTGGTTCCATTGACAGCGGTGTAGATTCTGAAGTAAATATGACGGTTAAAGAGGCAGATGCCATTAAAGATGCTGTTGGTTCTGGAATGATTGTTGAAGTAAGTGAAATAGATATCGACGGAAATGTTGGCTCTAATGCAAAAGTAATTGCTAAAAAAGCAACAATTGGTGGGCAGACACATAAAGCTGCAACAGTTATTGCAGATGAATTAGAAATTAATGTTCACAAAGGTAAGGCTTATGGTAAAAATATACATATAACAAGGCTTGAACATGGGCAGGTTGAGGGTGAAACTGTAAGTGTTGCGCAGGCTATAGGTGGTAATATTAGGGCAAAAGAGGTAGAGATTGATATTTGTGCATCTCATGTAAAAGTAACAGCATCAAATAAAATAGAGATAAAAAAAATGCTTGGAAGTGAAAATACATTTACCATTGATCCACTACTCAGCCGAGATGTACAAAACTCTGTTGAAGATAATGAAGAGCAGATAAAAGAGATTGAACGCCGTCTGCGTGAGCTTAAAAAAGAGATAGAAAAATATACAAACTTAATTAAAAACGGAACAAAAGCTTATTTAGAGATTAAAAAACGATTACTGCATTATCAAAAAAACAGTGTCAAAATGCCGGAGAGTTTTGTAAAAAAATATAAACAGTTTCAGCGTATGCAGAAACAGCTTAAAGAATTAAAAGAAGAATACACCCTCAAGCAGGAGAAGTTAAATCTCTTAACAACAAGAACAGCCTCATTTCAAGACAATATTATGGATGCAAGAATTATTAATAAAGATAAATGGGTAGGTTACAATGAGATTAAATTTAAGCTTGTTGATCCGCCAATTGAACTCGTTTATAAACCACTAGAAGGCTCAAATGAAAAAGTTTTTGGTTTGGTTGAGCTCAATGATGGAGAATATGCAATTCGTCCAGTCGATGCAGAAGGATAAGACAGATGATAGTAGGACTTAATGGTGATATTGTTTATAAAGAGCCCTCTTTTGTACATATAAATGTAAACGGAGTTGTTTATGAAGTTTTTATATCATTACATACTTTTTCTGCATTGGGAAGTGAGAAGGTTTCTCTTTTTATATCGCAGATAATCCGTGAAGATGCAAATTTGCTTTATGGTTTTATGGATATAAACGAAAAGAAGCTTTTTGTACGACTTATTAAAATAAATGGAGTAGGTCCAAAAGTAGCAATGGCGATCTGCTCAACCTATACGCCTTCGCAGTTTGCAACGGTGTTGAACAACAAGGATGTAAAAGCAGTACAAAAAGTTCCTGGAATCGGACCAAAGAGTGCAGGGCGTATTTTAGTTGAATTAAATGGTTTTGATGCAGAAATGCTTACTGGTAATGCAATATCAACGAAAACTACAGCATATAATGAAGCAAGTGAAGCACTGGAAGCACTTGGCTTTAAAAAAGATAAAATTTCCAAAGCACTTGCAGCTTGTGAAGCAGATGATACAGCATCGCTCGTTAAAGGTGCTTTGAAATTACTACAAACAATTTAAGAAGGAATCATATATTGAAATTAACAATTTTATTTGGTGGAGCAAGTTTTGAACATGAGATAAGTATTGTGAGTGCTATTACACTGAAAGAGAAACTATCAAATTTTGATCTGAGTTTTATTTTTTGTGACAGTGATCACACTTTTTATCTTATAGATCCTGCAAAAATGAAAGCAGTCACTTTTTCAAAAGGCGAACATAAAAAGATGCCTCGTCTCACGCTCACGCAGGGTGCATTTATGCAACAGAAAAAAGGGATGTTTGGTTCAAGTGTAGAGTACAATGGTGTTGTCTTGAATCTTATTCATGGGGCTGATGGTGAAGATGGTACTATTGCAGCACTATTGGATTTTTATGCTATTAAATATATAGGCCCTCGTGTTGATGCCTGTACTTTTTCGTATGATAAACGCTATACCAAATATCTTTGTGAAGCAATTGGTGTGAAAAGCGTTCGTTATGAGGTGGCACATAAAGATGAGATGAGTCATATCTCACTCTCATATCCTTTGATAGTAAAGCCTTCTCGTCTTGGAAGTTCTATTGGTGTGAGTATTGTTAAAGATGAGAGTGAACTTGATTATGCATTTGATGTTGCTTTTGAATTTGATACGGTTGTTTTGATTGAACCTTTTTTAGAAAATGTCAAAGAGTATAACCTAGCAGGATATATGGCAAATGGTACGATGCACTATTCAATTGTTGAAGAGCCGCAAAAAGAGGAATTTTTAGACTTCGATAAAAAGTATATGGACTTTTCGCGTTCAGAACAGGTTTTAAAAGCTGAACTTTCTGAAGAGTTGGAAGTAAGACTCAAAGCGAATTTTGACAAAGTATATCGTGGACTTTTTGAGGGAGCATTAATTCGTTGTGACTTTTTTGTTCATAATGATGAGGTGCTGCTCAATGAGATCAATCCAATCCCAGGTTCTATGGCAAACTATCTCTTTGAGGATTTTTCAAAGGCGATCGAAGATTTATCGCTCTCTCTGCCTCACGCAAAGAGAATTAATGCTTCATATGAGTATATTCATTCAATTTCTAAAGCAAAAGGGAAATAATGGCACTGAAGTCCATTCAGTATAAACAGCATACATTTGATATAAGTTATGAGATTATAAATCCTGAGGCACAGGTTGATTTGATTATTTTACATGGTTGGGGAAGTAATAAAAATCTGATGAAACAGACTTTTGGGAATTATATGGATGGATTTCGCCATATTTACATAGATTTACCCGGCTTTGGAAATTCTACTTGTTCTACGGCATTGACAACTACTGATGTAGCTCGAATTGTCGAGCTTTTTATGATCCATATCAATGCACAAAAAGATATTATTATGGGGCACTCTTTTGGTGGTAAAGTTGCACTTGTATTAGAGCCTAAAATTTTAGTTCTTGTTGCAAGTGCGGGTATTTATGTAGAAAAACCATTGAAAATCAAAGCAAAGATAGCACTTTTTAAACTTTTTAAACTTTTAGGGCTTTCGAAATTTCGCTCTTTGTTTGTTGCTGATGATGCAAAAAAACTGAGTGAATATATGTATCAGACATTTAAAAATGTTGTTAATGAAGATTTTAGTGATGAGTTTTCCAAGTACGAAGGTAGAGCACTTCTTTTTTGGGGAAAAGAAGATACAGCGACTCCACTAAGCTCTGCACAGAAGATACATGAGCTTATTAAAGACTCAGCACTTGAGGTTTATGAGGGGGATCATTACTTCTTTATGAAGAATGCGGCAGATATCTCTAAACATATTGAGAGAGAATTTTTGAAAAGTTTAGGACATTAGATGGAGAGTTATGAGACTTTTATAGCTTTTGTTGTCAATGTAGTCTTTGTAACACTGCTTGGTTGGTATCTTATTACAAACTTACAGTGGTATGATTATAAACTAGAGCGTGTTATATTAAAACACCACAAACCGCACTGGCATATTCTCTATTTTATCATTCCATTAATAGCCTACTATACAACGGGTAAGTTTTTTACTATCTTTTTTGTTTTTGCTGTTGTTCCTGCCATTGTTATTTGGTATAAAAGGCTTGATAAAAAGCTGGTACTTACTTGGCGTGTGAAGCGTTTTCTGATTTTACTTGTATCGCTTACACTTTTTGGAGATGTTTTGTGTACCCTAAAAGAGGCGTGTAATATTTATGGTGTAATGATGCCTTTGGCTTTAGCTTATATTGGTTCAACACTCATAGAGAAGTTTTTGTTTAAAGTTTATAAAAAAGAGGCAAAGAAGAAGCTTCAAAATATGAAAGATTTGCAAATCATCTGTATTACAGGGAGTTATGGAAAAACAAGTATTAAAAATTTTGTAGCACAGATACTCAGTACAAAATACAATCTCTATGCAACACCAAGAAGTGTTAATACTATTGGTGGAATTGTAGCTGATGTCAATAATAACCTGCGTGAAGATGTAGAAATATATGTTTGTGAAGCCGGTGCTCGTCAAAGTGGAGATATTTATGAAATTACTACTTTTTTAGAACCACAAACAGTAGTAGTCGGTCGTGTAGGTGAAGCTCATATTGAGTATTTTGGTAGTTTAGACAATATTGTACGGACAAAGTTAGAGATAATGCAATCTCCACGACTAGAGCGTGCTTTTATTCATACCTCTGTGACAGATGAACCACATGAAAAAGTTACTTTTTTTGGCGATGAGATTGAAGATATTAAGGCAACACTTGATGGAATTGATTTTAAATTAAAACTTGATGGTGAAGTGTTAGAACTTCATACCGATATATTGGGTGCTTTTCAGACGATGAATATTGCAGTTGCCATTCGTATTGCTAAAGATTTCGGTCTGAGTAGTGAAGAGATTACAAAAGCAGTTGGAAAATTAGAGCCTGTTGAACACCGCCTGCAACTTATAAAAGCAGGTGGTAAGATCATTCTTGATGATGGCTATAATGGTAACATTGATGGTATGCTCGAAGCTGTTCGCCTCTGCTCAACGCATGATGGGCGTAAGGTTATTGTGACACCAGGACTGGTAGAGAGTAGTGATGAACTGAATTTGAAACTCATTGATGCAATCAATGAAGTTTTTGATATTGTAATCGTGACAGGTGCCCTCAATGCCGAGCTTTTTGATAAACATCTTAAAGTGAAAAACAAAATTATGCTTGCAGACAAAGCTACTTTGACAGAAGTGCTTGCAAATCAAACAAAAGCGGGTGATATTATACTCTTTGCCAATGATGCACCGAATTTCATCTAATAACAGAAAACATTAAGCTTAGTTTGTTTACAATAACTTTATCTTACAAGAAAAGGTGTTAAAATGAAAAAATTGTTAGTAAGTCTAGCAGCAGTAGCTGCGCTAAGTACAGGTGCATTTGCAACAGTAAACAGCCAAACAGGTTGTGGTCTTGGTTCTATGATCATCAAAGATGACTCTTCAGCAGTAATGCTTGCACTTCAGGCAACTACAAATGGTACTTCAGGAAACCAAACTTTTGGTATCACTTCAGGTACTTCTGGATGTAAAAAAACAAAATTTGTTATGAATGAAAGAGCAGAAGAGTTTGTTGCATCAAACATGGACATTTTAGCAAAAGAGATTGCTGTAGGTCATGGTGAATCACTTGACACTTTAGATGAGCTTTTAAATGTTCAAGACAAAGTAGCTTTCAATACAGCTCTTCAAGCAAACTATAACAAAATTTATAGCAGCAAATCAGTTAAAATGGCTGATGTTTTAGATAATATCTCTACAACTGCTCTATAATTTCTATCTCACGCAAAGCTTCTTGCGTGAGCATTTTTTCAGTAGAAGGTTTTACTATCAAACTTTTTTTAATTACTATTTTTATACTTTTTAGCACTCACTCTGTTTTTGCTTCAAGTGTTCAAAATTATAAAAATCAAGCAACAAAACTTCAGCTCTCAAAAAAACACTATTGGCATCTTCTGCTCCATATGAATGGAGATGAGAGCGAGATTGATGATGATGAGTTCTTCTTTGCCAAAGATGGTCAGAACAATCCTGCAAGTGAACTTAATGCAACATTAGATGCTTTTTTTTCTAATGAAGTCAAAGATGATAACTCCAGTATATGTAAGTTTCCAGCACGTTATATTTGGCTCAAAGAAGAGCTTAAGGGTGATGATTTCCTAACAGCAGAATGCAAGGAGTATCAAAAGATTTTAGAGAGGGTAGATCCAAAATCTACAACACTTGTTTTCCCGGCTGCACATATAAATTCACCTGCTTCGATGTTTGGACATACATTTTTACGTATCAACTCCTCCTATAATTCTAAATTACTCTCTTATGCGATTAATTATGCAGCAGATGCAAACACAGAAACAGAAAATGGTGTTGTATTTGCCATTAAAGGATTGGTCGGTGGCTATTTTGGACGTTATTCTCTGTTGCCGTATTATGAAAAGCTCAAAGAGTACAGAGATTCTGAACAGCGTGATATCTGGGAATATGATCTGAACCTCACGCAGGCTGAAACGATGCAAATGTTTCGCCATATTTGGGAGTTAAACGGTACACACTCTTATTACTACTTTTTTACTGAAAACTGTTCATATAATATGCTCTGGCTCTTGGAAGTGGCACGTCCTACTTTAGAGTTGCGTAAACACTTTACCTATCAGGTGATTCCTTTGGAAACGGTACATGTTGTCAAAGCGGCTGGTATTGTTGAGGGGGAGAGTTATAGACCTTCAAAGCGTACAAAGCTTTTAAAATATGAGACACTGCTTGATGAACAATATGCTCAGTTACCAATAGAGCTTGTAGAAGCTCAGATAAAAGCAAAAGATATTGAAAATAATAACTCAATTAGTATTGATCAAAAGAGATATATTTTAGAGAGTGCAGTTGAGTATCTTGAATATCAATATAGTCGAGGAGAAGTAAAAAAAGAGGACTACCTTGAACTCTTTCATGAAATGACAACAGCACGTGCAAAGATGGGAATTGCAAAGCCTCTAAAAATTAAAAGACCACCAAATCCTATTGATGGACATCGTGCAATACGAACGCAGATCGGTGCAGGTGTCAGAGATGGTGACGGCATAGCATTTTTAGGGATTCGTCCTGCATATCATGACCTGGAAGATAGCGAATATGGCTTTTTGCGTGGTACACAGATAGAGTTTTTAAACCTTTTGGCCTCTGCTTCACAAAAAGAGATAAAGGTGGAGGAGGCAACTATTATCTCTATTGTATCCATTGCACAAAGAAGTCTCTTTTTTAAGAACTTTTCATGGAGAACAAAAATAGGATGGGATAATGACTATCTCACGCAAGATCCAACTTTTGGTTTTCGTGTAGGAGCCGGATTTTCTTGGGGGAATGATTTAGGATTTTTCTATTTTATGCTTGATCCGCTTGTATATCAAAATGCTAAGTTTCATTCAGGTGTTGGTGGTAGCGTAGGTTTCAATATTGATAAGTACAAAGATTTTACAACAAATGTGGAGTTTACACAAAGATTATATGACAATGGTGATAATCAAATGCTTATTCATGCTGCACAGGGAGTAAGAGTGTTACAAAACAGTCAAATAGTGCTAAAATACGATTATAAAGATAAAGTGGCATCTCATCATAAAAAAGATGAACAGACTTTTTATCTGATGTTGAAGTATTATTTTTAAAAGAGTAAATATGAAATTTATAGATAACATAACAAAATATACAGCCTATCTCACAGCTTTTATATTGGCACTTTTAGTTCTCTTGGTTGTGTTTGATGCAACTAGCAGGTATCTTTTTTCTGAAGGCTCAACAGCACTCCAAGAGCTGGAATGGCATTTTTTCGATGTTGTTATACTGCTAAGTATTGCCTATACACTGCGAAATAATGCTCACGTGAGAGTCGATATCTTTTATGAAAAATTTTCAGATAAGACAAAAGCACTTATAAATATTTTCTCTTTTATATTTTTTGTCTTGCCGCTCTCTTTTTTGATTATCTACATAGGTATTGGGTTTGTAGAGATGAGCTACCTACAGCATGAGGCCTCGTCGGATCCTGGTGGACTTAAATATCGTTGGATTATTAAATCTTTGATGCCGCTCGCATTTATTTTGCTTGCTTTGCAAGCCTTTAAAGAGCTCATGAACGACATTCAAAAATGGAGAGCTCTATGATAGCTTTGATTATGTTTGTTGTAGCTCTTTTACTGCTTCTTTTTGGTGTTCCGGTTGCTTTTGCTTTTGGTGGTGTGGCAATGATGTTTGCTTTTTTTACACCGGATATTGGTTTTGAAGTTTTTAATATTTTACCATTTCGCATCTATGGCATAATGAGCAATACAACTCTAATGGCAGTGCCTCTTTTTATTATGATGGGACTTATTTTAGAAAAATCCGGTATGGCAGAGAAGCTTTTAATGTCAATGAGTTCACTCTTTAAAGGTGTGAGAGGTGGACTTGGCGTTAGTGTTGTTTTAGTTGGTGCAATTCTTGCGGCTTCTACGGGGATAGTCTCAGCAAGTGTTGTTATGATGAGTGTTATCGCACTTCCATTAATGCTTCAGGCTGGTTATAACAAGGGTTTGGCTTCAGGTACGATTGCAGCGAGTGGAACTCTCGGGCAGATTATTCCGCCTTCTATTATTCTCATTGTTCTAGGTGATGTTATGAGTGTGAGTGTGGGTGAGCTTTTTATGGGTGCAGTCTTACCGGGACTAACACTTGTAGGACTTTATATTATATACATTCTCATTCGTGCCTTTATAAATAAAGAGGATGCTCCTGCGATTATCTCTGAAGAAACAGTGAGTGTTATGGAGCTTCTTTTTGCCATTATCCCACCGCTTCTTTTAATGGTAGCTGTTCTTGGGAGTATCTTTGCAGGAATTGCTTCTCCTACAGAGTCCGCTGCATTTGGTGTTGTGGGTGGAGTTTTGCTCTCTGCTTTGAACAAAACACTCAATTTTGAGATGATAAAGTATGCGCTCTTTGAAACGATGAAGCTCTCGGGAATGATTTTTATGATCTTAATCGGGGCTACTGCATTCTCTCTTGTCTTTAACGAGCTTGGTGGAACAGATTTGATACTTGACTTTTTCTCTCATGATATTGGGAATGTATGGGTATTTATCGGTGTGGCTATGTTTGCTATCTTTATACTTGGATTTTTCATTGATTTTATAGAAATTAGTTTTATTATTGTACCTATTTTAGTACCTGTTATGGATGCTTTTGGGATTGATCCTATCTGGTTCGCCGTACTCATAGCTATGAACTTGCAAGCTTCTTTTTTGACACCGCCTTTTGGACTCTCACTCTTTTTCTTAAAAGGTGCTGCAGGTAACAGTATAACAACGATGGATATCTACAAAGGTATTATTCCTTTTATACTTTTACAGCTTTTAGGGCTTGGTCTTGTTATAATGTTCCCAGATTTAGTCTTTGCATTTATATAAGGATGGCAACAATGAATAATATTTTATATGCTCCGTGGCGCGATGAGTATGTTGCAGGTGAGAAGATAGAGGGGTGTGTGTTTTGTCATATTGCTTCTCACGCAGAAGATGATGCAAAACTGCATGTACTTTATCGTGATGAACATTGTTTTATGGTGATGAACAAGTACCCTTATACACCGGGACATTTTATGATCATTCCAAATATACACACAGATAAACTCGAAGAACTTCCTAGTGAGACATGGCTGCATATGTCAGCTTTGGCACAGCAAGGTGTAAAACTTTTAAAAGAGGGGCTCAATGCCAGAGGTGTAAACATTGGAATGAACCTCGGAGCTGCGGCAGGTGCGGGTATTGCAGAGCATATTCATATGCATTTAGTTCCGCGCTGGGAGAGAGATACGAACTTTATTACTTCCATTGGGCATACACGTGTTTATTCGACAGATTTTGAAAAGATTTACCAAAAGATTAAAAGTTTGATACCAAAGTATATCATAGAGCATTAAAACTTTTTTTTAATCTTTTTTAGATTTTAAGATGAAGAAAAAGATCCCTGCAATAACTATGAAAATTCCTATACGGATTGTTAATGTTGTTATATCTGTTGCATCGTTCATTTTATAATTCCCTTTTTTCTTTATTTTTTGTGGCTTGCCCCCATCGTTTTAAAAAATCTTCTCTAGTGTATATTCGTGAACCTAACCGTTTTTTATACTCCATATGAGGATGACCAAGATTCCAAAAAGCAAAACCTTTTTCTTTTAAATAGTTCGCAAGTAAAACTAATTGTAATTTTCCGCAGTTATTATAGCGTTTTTGACGTGAACTAAAACCACTAAGGCTTGTATATGTCTCTCCTATGGTATAGCCTATCTCTCCTGCGATAAGTTCGCCATTATCTTTGGAGATGAGGGCAATGGAGTGTAATCTGAAATTATGATGTTTTGACTTGTTTTTGTAAAGTTTATACATAAGTTGCAAATACTCATCTTTGAGCCAATTATCTTTGGTATGGTGTGCTTGGAGTTTTTCAAGTACTGCATGAAAGTTTCGGTCTATCTGTAATTCAAAAGCATCTTTTTTTATGAGTTTTTTTACTTTTGTTCCAATATGAAGATTGTCAAAATCTAATAGTGCATATTCAAACTGTAATTCAGGAAGTAAAATGAAATCGTTTAGTGTATCATAAGTGGTACTGATAAAACCACGCTGTGCAAGTTTGATGTAAAATTCTTCACTCCAGTCGGTACTCCAATAATAATTGATTTTTGTATTTTGTACAATATTTGTTCTAAAATACTCTTCATTTTCGATGAGTTCTAAAGTAAGTTCATATATTTTATCTTGCAAGAAAGTTCCATAAAATTGTTATTTTGAATATATAATGCCCCCTTCATATACCCCTAAAAATCAAAGCTATCTATAATTCTACTTTATACTTTTTAATACCCAAAACTGTAATGATTGATTTTTCTTCATCAACTTTATATACAACTGTATACCCTTTATAAATCAAGTCTCGGATATTATCATCATCAAAGTAAATTGATTTTCTACATTTGTAAGGCATATGGTGGATATCTTCAATTAATTTTTTTATCTCTTTTTTAAATTTATTTGCTCTATTTTTGCTATCTTGTGCAATATAGTCCCAAATGTTATTAAAAGAATTTATAAACCTTGGCTCATAGATAATTTTCATGCTTAATTGCTAGTGTGCTGTTCTATTGTATTCCATACTTCTGTATGTGAAAGAGGTTTTGTTTTTCCACTTTCAATATCTTCTAAAGCATTTTGGAAATAAGCTTTATCCTCTTGAAATTGTTTAGAGTTTAAGTAATCATCTTTTCTATCTACTAGATCCAGAAGGTATTCATTAATTTTTGATTGCATATCAACACCAGCATTTTTAAGCTTTTGATAAACATCATCTTGAATATTTAAAGATATTTGCATCTGTAATTACCTCCTTTAGTTACCTAAGTATAACATATTTTTGGTGATATTTATTTGTATCGCTAATCCATATCACTCTTGGGAAAGAGGTTTGAATGAACACACAAATGGACTAATTCGTCAATAAGGATGAAATACTTATGATTCAAAGCAGACTTAACCACAGACCTAGAAAAGTACTAAACTTCAAAACCCCATATGAAGTATTTTTTAGCGAAATGAGTAAAAAGTTAGCTAGTTAGATTAGGTGA
>Ga0256837_1000176_pt1 | contig 57857 bp, 58 predicted proteins | sample 4562384metaG_FD_185976 | JGI IMG/M metagenome (GOLD analysis project Ga0256837, IMG submission 185976) | Hydrothermal vent microbial communities from Guaymas Basin, Mexico - 4561-384 | ecosystem: Environmental > Aquatic > Marine > Hydrothermal vents | place: Mexico: Guaymas Basin | collected... | reverse complement strand
AAAAACTTTATTCTAAAAAGTTAAAAAAAGCTTGTGGATTCACAGGAGCTAAAATGGCAGCTAAACATTCACAAGATGAGTGGGAAACTATTCAAGAAGATGGTAAATTAGCTGATGAAATTATGAAGCTTTGTCCAAAAGTTAAAAAAGTAAAAGAAAAATATATCCCTCATTACTACGACTTCTTTAAAGAGTACGCTAATGATTCTGGAAATGTTCCTTCTTGTTAAGATCTTATTAACATAAAATTAAAAAAGGTGGCTTATATCTAAGTCACCTTTTTTATTACAAAATAATTATAATTTCAAGAAATATTTAACTATTTATATTGTAGAATATCACTATAAAGGATTGTTAATGTTTAAGTCACTGTATTTTAGAATGAGCCTAACTCATTATATTGGAATTATATTATTGTTATTAAATGCTCTTGTTTTAACTGATAATTTATATAGCCAGATTATTCAAATAATAGTAGCTTTAGTTATTGTTATTCATGAAATAGATGAACATATAAATGGAAGAAATTTATCTAAAAAGATCTTAAAAAAACTTCAAAATATTAGCTTGGGAAAAGCTGATAAAACAATTATAAATACAACTTGGGCAAGTGAGTATAAAATATTTGATGAGATATTTAAAAAATTTGAAAATGAACATAAAGTATTAAAAGAGGATGAACTTTTAGTGCAAGAAGCAGAAAAAGTAATTAAAAGAGTCACTAAAGGGTGGTATAGTGATGAGATAAAATCAAATACATCTAGTAAAGAGTTAAATAAATTAAAAGATTATATAAATATCATGATTAAAGCTACAAAAAAACATTTTGTAGATGTAAATGTGATTTTAGAACAATATGCTAAAAATGATTATAGAAGTGAATTAAAATTAAATGATATAGAACCTGGTGGGGTATTTGAAATTTTAGTGAAAGATATAAATAAATTAAGAGATACAATTACACAAATGTTAATTGAAGATAAAGAAAGTGGATTGACGCTTGATGCAAGTAGTGATATGTTACTTGAAAATGTAAGTATTTTAAGTAAAAATGCAAATAACTCAGCTAAATCACTAGAGCAAACAGCTGCAGCACTTGAAGAGGTTACCTCAAATATTACAGATACTACAAATAGTATAGTTCAAATGGCAACATATGCTTCAAAATTAACAACATCTGCTAAAGATGGTGAACAATTAGCTACAAAAACTACAACAGCAATGGATGAGATAAATACAGAAGTTACAGCAATTAATGATGCAATAAGTGTGATTGACCAAATCGCATTTCAAACAAATATTTTAAGTTTAAATGCCGCAGTTGAGGCTGCAACGGCAGGTGAAGCAGGAAAAGGGTTCGCTGTAGTTGCACAAGAAGTAAGAAACTTGGCAAGTAGGAGTGCAGAAGCAGCTTCAGAAATTAAAACATTGGTTGAAAATGCTACAAGTAAAGCAAATGATGGTAAAAGCATAGCTGATAAGATGATATCTGGTTACCATGAGTTAAATGAAAATGTTGCAAATACTATAGAATTAATATCAAATGTAGAAAAAGCTAGTAAAGAACAACAATCTGGAATTGAACAAATAAATGATGCAGTTAGTACAATAGATAAACAAACTCAGGAAATTGCAGCAATTGCAAGTCAAACACATGAAATTGCCTATGAAGAGGATCAATATGCTAAGCAAACAGTTATTAAAGTAAATGAAAAAGAGTTTGTAGGTAAAGATAGTGTTAAAGCAAAACCAATAGGTATAACAAAGTCTCAAGTTAGTAGCACATCAGCAGCTCAAGTAACAACTCCAAAACAAACAATTATTAAACAAAATGTTACTACTAGTGTTAAAAAAGAATCTAAAATAGAACCAGCAAAAGTTATATCATCAAATACAAATGATGATGAATGGGAAAGCTTTTAATATAAACTTACTAAGAGATAATTAGATATAATCCCTTAATTAATAAAATTTAAGGGGTTGTATGTTTCATATTTTACTTACAAATGATGATGGCTATGATGCAGTAGGACTAAAAGCTCTAATAGAGGTATTAAAACCAATTGCAAAGATTACCATTGTCGCTCCAGCTATTAATAAATCTGCTTGTGGACACTCTTTAACTTTAGATAGACCATTGCGTATGGTTTGTGTAGATGATGATTTTTATAAAGTTGATGATGGAACGCCAAGTGATTGTATATTTATATCATTAAATAATCTATTTGAAACATATAGTAAACCTGATTTAGTAATAAGTGGTATAAATATTGGTGCTAATATGGGTGAAGATATAACTTATAGTGGAACAGCTGCTGGTGCTATGGAAGCAGTATTACAAGGTGTTCCTGCTATTTCAATTTCTCAAGTTTGTAGAGATAATTGCGCAAATATAAAAAATGGCTGGGATTTTGCTTTGGCAAAAAAAACTATAGTAGATCTTGTTGAAAAAATTAAATTAGGTAATTTTCCTCTTCCGAAAAGAAAATTTTTAAATGTAAATATCCCACCAGTAAGCGTTGAACATTATAATGGAATAAAAATTACAAATGCAGGTTATAGAGAATATGGAAATGATACACATAGACACTATAATCCAAGAGGGGAAGAATATTATTGGATAGGATTACATCCACTTATTTGGCAAAGTAGTGATGATAGTAGTTGTGATTTTGAAGCAATAAATGATAATTATGTTTCAATAAGTCCAATTCAACTTGATATGACAAGTTATGATGATATAAAAAATTTAAAACAATGGATATAAAATGGATATAATAAATAGTTTAGAAAAACATATTAAAATATTGAAATTCCCACTAAGAAGTGAGGATGAGATTATGATGGTATTAAAAAAAAGATTAACAAAAAAAGAGTTTAAAACTTTTTTATTTATAGAAGATGGTGTAGATGAATCTACTATTTGTAATGAGTTACATATAGAGCAAGATAGAGTAAAAGAGATATATAATACAGTTATTAAAAAACTTAATCAAGAAAAGTTAAAACAAGAAATATGTCAATAAAAACTTATTTTATAATTGTAGTTATCTTATTATTTTCAGGATGTGTTCAAACTCAAATTCCTACAAAAGAAAAAGTGTCTAAACAAAAAGTTGTAGTTGAAAAAAAAGAAATAAAAAAGATTAAAATAAAAAAAGATTTTGTAGAGTTTAAACAATTTTCAAAAGCACATATGAAAAAAGTATCATTTACAGAAATTGAAGATTTTGAAAATGATGATTTACAAAAAGCTTTTGAGGTATTTAAAAAAGATTGTCAAGCTTCAAAAAGAAAATTACTTTTAAGAGATGTTTGTAAAGAAGCATTTAGTACAGATGATGCAAAAGATTTTTTTATCAATAATTTTTATATGTATAAATTAATAAATAAAGATGGAAGTGATAAAGGGTTGATTACAGGATATTATGAACCCATTTTAAATGGAAGTTTAAAAAAAACAAAAAAATTTAAATATGCTATTTATAAAACTCCTTCAAATCTAATTACTGTGGATGTAAGAGAATTCCCTCAATTAAAGGGAATGAGAATAAGAGGTAAAGTTGTAGGAAATAGATTAGTTAAATATCCAGAACGAAAAGATATAGAAAAGGAAAGAGAACTAAAGCCAATTTGTTATGTAGATAATAAAGTGGATCTATTTTTTATGCATATTCAAGGATCTGGCAAGGTTAAACTACAAAATGGAAAAATGTTAAATATTAACTATGCTTCTCAAAATGGAAGAGGATATTATGCGATAGGTAAGGCACTTATTAAAAAAAAGATTTTAAAAAAATCAGAAGTTTCTTTGCAAAGTATTAAGAAATGGTTACAAGATAATCCAAATAAAGCAGATGAAATTTTGAATTTGAATAAAAGTTATATCTTTTTTGAAGAGGGAGATAAAGGAGCTACAGGAGCTCTTGGTATTGAATTAGTTGCAAACAGAAATATTGCAGTTGATAGAAGATATATACCACTTGGTTTGCCTGTATTTATACAAACAAAAAATCCAATTACAAAAGATGATATTAATCAACTTATGATTGCTGCAGATGTTGGTGGAGCCATAAAAGGCAAAATTAGAGCTGATTTTTATTTTGGAAGTGGGCAAGAAGCGGGAGCATTAGCAGGAAAAATGAAAGAAAAAGGGACTTTAATAGTTTTATTACCAAAGGGAGTTGTAGATGCATATAACAAATAGGATATCAAGAGTTTTTGGGAAGTTTGCAAGTAAGCAGTTTCCAAAATTTATACAAAATATTATTAATAATGGTTATGTAAAGATTATGGGCTTGGATATGAGTGAATTTAAAAATCCAAATCAATATGATAGTTTAAATGCTTTATTTACAAGAGCATTAGTAAAACCAAGAGATATAGATACAAGTGATAAAAATTTTATATCACCAGCAGATAGTTTTATAACAGAAGCTGGAACATTAAATAAATCTACATTAATGCAAATTAAAGGTATGAGTTATAATATTGAAAAACTTCTAACAAATAATATCTCTAAAGAGAATATAGATAAAGTTACTGGTGGAGAGTTTATGAATTTTTATCTTTCTCCTAAAGATTATCATAGATACCATGCAAGCTTTGATTGTAAAGTTACAAAGTTAATTCATGTACCAGGAGTGTTATATCCAGTTAATTTTACATATTTAAAAAAAGAGAATAATCTTTTTGTACAAAATGAAAGAGTTATCCTTGAATGTGTTACAAAAGATGATAGAATATTTTATATGATATTTGTAGGAGCTTTAAATGTAGGTCAAATGATATTTGAATTTGAACCAAGAGTTCAAACAAATACTGATGAAACACAAATAAAAGTTTATGAATATGAGAATCAAACACTTAAAAAAGGTGATTGTATTGGATGGTTTAAGATGGGATCTACTGTTGTTATGGTTTGGGAAGAAAAATTAATTAACTTAAATGATTTAGTTAATAAAAAGGTAAACTTTGGAACAATAGTAGGAAATGTTATATAATAAAAACAAATAAAAGGATAAGATATGTCAAACTCAATTGAATTAAAACAAATTCCATTAGCTGGAACAAAAAATGGGATAATCTCTATAGCAAAAGTTATTGAACCTTATGGTGCAGGTAGCGATGATGTTATTAGTATTGGTATTGCATTAAATGGTGAAGATGTAGAGTGGAAAACGCATATTCCTTTTGATAACTTAGATGAAGTAATAACTGCACTGCAAGATGCAATTAAAGAAAAGTAAGAAAGTATAATGATTAAAAGAATATTTTTATGGCTTAGTTTAATATCAGTAATTTTTGCACAAAATGATTTTTTAGAACCAGAACAGGCTTTTAAAGCAACAATAGTACAAAATGATAAAGCTGTTATTTTTGATCTAAAACTTGCAAAAGATATTTATATATATGATGAGCAGTTAACAGTTGAAATAAAAACTGACAAATCTGTAGATATCACTGATAAACTTGGAATAAGAAAACCAATAGATTTTCATGATTTTATGGTTCATTTTGATTCTATGAATATAGAGGTTCCTAAAACTTTAATTTCTACAATAGCAGGTGACAAACCTTATGAGGTGATTTTTAATTTCCAGGGATGTTCTAGTGCTGGGCTTTGTTATCAACCTATGAGTAAGGTTTTTAAAGGAACTGCACTTAAAAAACAAACAACTCAAATAACTCAACAAATTGCAAAGAAAGTAGATGAGACCAAACAACAAAAAAATGAGTCAGATACGATTGCACAAACATTAAAAGATGGTAATGTATTTATTATATTAGGTACTTTTTTTGTATTTGGATTACTGCTTGCTTTAACACCTTGTGTATTTCCTATGATACCAATTCTGTCAAGTATCATTGTTTCTCATAGTGGTGATGGTAAAAATATGAGTGCCAAAAAAGGGATGTTTTTATCTTTGATTTATGTATTGGCTATGAGTGTTGCTTATACAATAGCAGGGGTTCTTGCAGGATTGTTTGGCGCAAATTTACAAGCAGCACTTCAAAATCCAGTAGTTTTAGTAATCTTTGCTGGAGTTTTTGTAGCTCTTGCTTTTTCTATGTTTGGATATTTTAAATTAGAACTTCCTCAATCTTGGCAAAATAAACTAAATAAAGTTTCTCAAGATGGGGAGAAAAAACAAGGATACAGTGGAATTGCGATTATGGGATTTTTATCTGCATTGATTGTTGGTCCTTGTGTAGCTCCTCCACTTGCAGGAGCTTTGGTGTATATTGGTCAAACAGGGGATGCTCTTTTAGGAGGGGCAGCACTGTTTGTAATGAGTTTAGGTATGGGAGCACCATTGTTACTTGTTGGCGCTGGTGCAGGAAAATTTATGCCAAAACCTGGTGGCTGGATGGATACAGTTTCTAAAGTATTTGGTGTAGTAATGCTAGGTGTTGCTATATGGATGCTTGAAAGAATTATTCCACCGATGGCAACAATGATATTATGGTCTTTATTATTTATAGGAAGTGCCTGGTATGTTTCAAAATCATCAAATAAGATCATTAAATTATTTGGTATAATTTTATTTGTATATGGATTTATATTAGCCATGGGTGCAGGAAGTGGATCAAAAAATCCAATTAAACCATTGGAATATATAGGAAATAGTTCAAATATATCTCATGGTATAGTGTTTAAAAGAGTAAAAACTCTACAAGAGTTAGATAAAATTGTAAAAAATACTACAAAACCAATAATGCTTGATTTTTATGCTGATTGGTGTATCTCTTGTAAAGAGCTTGAAGAAACAACATTTAAAGATAAAGATATTATAAAGGCTTTAAGTGGTTTTACACTATTGCAAGTAGATACGACAAAAAATACTCAGGATGATAAAGATTTATTGAAAAAGTTTAATCTTTTTGGACCTCCTGGGATTATTTTCTGGGATAAAAATGCAAAGCAATTAGATAGTGCAAAATTAGTTGGATATAAAAATGAGAAAGAATTCTTAGCGCATATTAAAAGGTTTTATAAGTAAATGTTAAAAAATATAAATTTATTGTATGTTGAAGATAATATTGATATGCAAGAATATATGCAAGCTTTACTTGAAGATGAAGTAAATGAGTTATATATTGCCTCTAATGGTGAAGAGGGACTTGAATTATATAAAGATAAAAAACCAGATATGGTTTTAAGTGATGTAAATATGCCATATATGAATGGCTTACAGATGAGTCATGCAATAAAAAGAATTGATAATATGCAATCAATTATATTATTAACTGCACTTGATGATACAGAAGTTTTAAAAGAAGCAATAGATATTGGAATAAACTCATTTATAAGTAAACCATTAACTGATATTGATAAGTTTTTTAAAATATTAAGATATGAAGCTAAAAAAGTACAAGAACATAAAAGTGCATTAGAACTTAAGAAAGTAAATGAGAATAAAGAAAAATTAGATGTAGTATTAAAAATGATTACATCTATTTCTCATCATTGGAAGCAACCATTACACTTAATTTCATTAAGTGCTAGCTTAATTGAATTTGAGCAAGAACAGATGGAGAATAAAAATGAAAAACATCTAAAAATGCTTCATGATATATGTGTACAAACTGAAAAATTAGCTAATACTCTAAGTTCTATTGAGATGCTTGATTTTAAAAATATAACAATAGAACAATTAGAAGAATTAATTAAAATTAGTAATGAACTTGAAGATTCTTACTAAATTAACTTAAATACCAGGAAGCATAGCCTCTATAGTTTCAAGACCTAATTGAGATAGATCAAGTTGTACTTGTCCCATCTTATTTGTTCTTTTATTAAAAATAATTGGTGCATACATATTTAATACAGAATTTTTAATTGGATTTTGTATTACAAATACATAATATATTGATATATCACTATAATCTTTTATCTGTAATGCTTTTATATATTTTTCATCTAATTCAAAAGATATGTTACTTAAAGCATTGAAATTCATTAATTTTAATTCAATCCCTGATTCTTCTGTAGTAATTAGTGAAAAGAAGTTATCTATTTTTTCATAGTTAAAAGCTGTTTCATCTTCAAAACCTGCGATTGGTAATACAACATCATAATTCATAGTAATCCTTTACATTTTGTATAAGTATTTAAATTCTAACTAAAAAAATTATTGATGTCAAGATAAAAATTAATAATTAAACTGAAAAATAGCTGAAATTAAGTTTTTTATAATTAAAATATACTTAAATTAAGTTATTCTAAAGTTTTATTCTACTATTATCCCATTTCAATTATGAATCGGAGAAATAACAGATGAAATTTACTAAAATGGTAAAAGCTACTGATATCCAAAGAGATTGGATAGTAGTAGATGCAACAGATAAAGTTTTTGGTCGAATTATTACTGAAGTAGCAACAGTACTTAGAGGTAAGAATAAACCATACTTTACACCACATGTTGATTGTGGAGACAATGTAGTTATAATTAATGCTTCTAAAGCAAGATTTACAGGTGCAAAATTAGAAGATAAAAATTACTTCACACACTCTGGATACTTTGGTAGTACGAAAACTCACAAAATGTCAGATATGTTAGTTGATAATCCTGAAAAGTTATACAAACTAGCTACAAGAGGTATGCTTCCAAAAACAAAACTTGGAAAAGCAATGCTTAAAAAATTAAAAGTATATGCAGGTAGTGAACACCCACACACTGCTCAAATTAAAGGATAATAATAATGGCAAAAGTATACGCAACAGGTAGAAGAAAAAGTGCTATCGCTAAAGTTTGGTTAGAAAACGGTACAGGTGAAATTATTATTAATGGTCAATCAATAGATGCATGGCTTGGTGGTCATGAAGCTATTAAAAAAAGATTAATGCAACCACTAGAAGTAACTAAACAAGAAACTTCTGTAAATATCAAAATAAGCACACTTGGTGGTGGTTATTCAGCTCAAGCAGATGCTGCTAGACATGGTATTAGTAGAGCATTAGTTGCTTTTGATGAGCAATTTAGAACAATTTTAAAACCATATGGTTTATTAACTCGAGATGCAAGAGCAGTAGAGAGAAAAAAACCAGGTCGAAGAAAAGCAAGAAGAAGCCCTCAATTCTCAAAAAGATAGTCGGTCTTTTCTTTTTATTCAAGCCAAAGAGTTTTCTCTTTGGCTTTTTTTATGCAAAAAAACACTACAATTGCATATGAAATTTTTACTAATCCTTTTATTCTTATTTTCAAGTGCATATACTTCCACACTAAATTTATCAATATCATCAAATCCAAGTAGAATAAATCCTATTCTTGCAACAGATAGTGCAAGTAGTGAAATTGCTGATTGGATATTTAATGGATTATTTAAATATGATAAAAATGGAAAGATTGTATGCGATTTGGCAAAAAGTTATAAATTTATAGATGAAACAACATTAATAGTAAAATTAAAACAAAATGTAAAATGGCATGATGGAGTCGGATTTAGTGCAAATGATGTGTTATTTACATATAATACTATTTTATCTCCAAAAGTTTTTACACCAAATAGTGATAGTTTTAAAAAAGTGAAATCATTAGAAATTGTTGATGATTATACAATAAAGATTAAATATAAAGAGCCATATTTTAAAGCATTAAATATTTGGATGACAGGGATACTACCATATCATATTCTCAAAGATGAAAAAGACATTATGAGAAGTAAATTTAATAAAAATCCAATAGGAACAGGATCATATAAACTTAAAACATTTAAAATATCTTCAGATATAAAGCTTGAGGCATTTGATGATTATTTTGAAGGTCGTGCAAATATTGATGAGATTTTATATAAATTTTTACCGGACCCAACAACAGCCTTTTTAATGTTGAAACAAAATATGTTGGATGTTGGAGGATTAACTCCAATCCAAGTTGATAGACAAATAGATGAAAAATTTAAAAAAGATTATAAGATAATTGAAAAGCCAAGTTTTGGTTATACATATATGGGATTTAATCTAAAAAAGCAAAAGTTTAAAAATAAAAAGATTAGAGAAGCTTTATCTTTAGCACTAGATAGAAAACAGATGGTTGATATATTGTTTTTTGGTCATGGTAAAGTATGTAATGGTCCATTTTTACCAGGAACTTTTGCATATAATGAAAATGCACCAAAAGCAGTACAAAATATTAAAAAAGCAAAGCAGTTATTAAAAGAGTTGGGTTATGATAAAAATCACCCATTTGAGTTTGAGCTTGTAACAAATGCAAATAATTCAATTAGGGTAAATGCAGCACAAATTATGCAATATCAGCTTCAAAAAGTTGGTGTTAAAATGAGTATAAGAGTGATGGAGTGGCAGGCATTTTTAAATACAATAGTACATCCAAGAAATTTTGATGCAATACTTCTTGGATGGGGTTTATCTTTGATGCCAGATGCTTACTCTATTTGGCATAGTAAATCAGATAAAAAAGGTGGATTTAATTTAGTTGGTTATCACAATAGTGAAGTTGATAGATTAATAGAGCTTGGATCTAAAACAATCAATCAAGAAAAGCTAGGTAAAATATATAAAAAGATATTTAAAATAATTAGCCAAGATTATCCTTATCTGTTTTTATATATACCAAATTCAATAACTGTAGTAAATAGTAAAATAAAAAATATAGAACCAACATTTTTGGGCATAATGCATAATCAAAAAGATTGGATAAAATAAAGAGGTATAATGAGAAAAGATTTAGTAATATTGTTTGATTTAGATGGAACTTTAATAGATTCAACAGATGCGATTGTAAGTACATTTCATCATGCTTTTAAAGAGCAAGATTTTACATTTAGTGGAAGTGATGAGGATATTAAAAAAAATATTGGATATCCTCTTGATATTATGTTTGCAAATTTGGGTGTAGATAAATATAGAGTTTGGGATTTTGTAGATAGCTATAAATTAAGATATAGAGTTATATCAAAACAGCAAACAGAGTTACTGCCAAATGCAGTAGAGGCAGTAAAATTAGCTTATAAACATGCGAGACTTGGTGTTGTTACAACAAAAACTGGACTTTATTCAAAAGAATTACTTGAACATATGAATATAATGAAATATTTTGAGTGTTTAATAGGTCGTGAAAATGTTGAAAATCCAAAACCGCATCCAGAGCCAATATTTAAGGCTTTGGAACAAATGGGTATTGATACTCATAGTAACATTTGGATGATTGGTGATACAAAACTTGACCTTATTGCAGCAAATGAAGCAAAAATTAATTCTATTGGTGTAACATGCGGATATGGTAGTAGTGAAGAATTGAAACACTATACAAAAAACATTGAACTAAGCGCTTATGAGGCAATAAAAACTATAATAAAATGTTAATATTATGTTATGATTTTGCTATATTGAGAAATAAGCTAAATAGTAAAAGGTAAGTATAAGTTGTAATTACCTAAAATTTAACTACGATAATTTAATAAGATTTAAGGAGATATTATGCTAGAAATTAGATGGCATAGTCGGGCTGGTCAAGGTGCTGTTACAGGTGCTAAGGGTTTAGGTTCGGTTGTTGCTGAAACTGGTAAAGAGGTACAAGCGTTTGCCTTTTATGGTTCAGCAAAGCGAGGGGCATCAATGACTGCCTACAATAGAATAGATGATAAAAAGATTGTCAATCATGAAAAATATATGCATCCAGACTATGTTTTTGTAATTGATCCAGGTTTAGCATTTACAGATGATATCACGCAGTATGGAAAAGATACTACAAAATATATTATCACTTCACATTTAAGTAAAGATGAACTTATCTCTTTAATTCCTGCTGTTCAAGGTATAGAAGATAGAGTATTTGTTGTTGATTGTTTAAAAATTGCACAAGAAACAATTGGAAGACCAATTCCAAATACACCAGTTCTTGGTGCATTTATGAAAATTAGTGGAATGTTTGATATTGAAGATTTTAAAGAAGCAATGAAAAAAGTTCTTAAAAAACTTCCTCAAAAAATTATAGATGCAAATATGTTGGCAATACAACGTGCATATGATGAAGTACAATAGGAGAATATAATGGCACAACATAGTGATGTAACAACAAAATTACATAAAGGTAGAGACTCTTTTGAACACTCAATCTGGGATATGGGTTGGGATGAACTAGTTCCTGGAGCTGCGTGTTATTCTTTTGAAGGTGAAATTGATCATACAGTTGTAAATGTATTACCAGAAGATAGAAATGTAGCTGAAACAAATTCTATGAATAAGTATGTAGGAGACTGGAGAGTTGTAAAACCAGTTTGGCAAGTTGATTTATGTATTGATTGTCAAAATTGTTGGTTATATTGTCCAGATACATCTATAATTTCAAGAAATAAAGAGATGGTAGGTATTGATTATGATCACTGTAAAGGGTGTGGAATCTGTTCTGAAGTATGTCCAACAAATCCAAAATCATTAGTAATGTTTGATGAAAACACAAAAAATGAAGATGCTCTGACACAATGGCCAGAGAAAAAAAAGAAAGGTGAATAATCCATGGCACAAAATAAAAAAATAATGGAATTAAATGAAGTAGAAGTATGGGATGGTAACTATGCAAATGCACAAGCTTTAAGACAAGCTGGTGTTGATGTAGTTTCTGCTTATCCTATTACTCCATCAACAGGTACAGTTGAAGGATATGCAACTTTTCATGCAAATGGTTATGTTGATGGTGAAGTTGTAATTGTTGAATCTGAACATGCTGCAATGTCAGGATGTGTTGGTGCAGCTGCAGCTGGAGCTAGAGTAGCAACAGCAACTGCATCACAAGGTTTAGCTCTTATGATAGAGGTTCTTTATCAAGCGTCTGGTATGAGAATGCCAATTGTGTTATGTCTTGTAAATAGAGCATTAGCTGCACCATTAAATGTAAATGGTGACCACTCTGACTTATATCTTACAAATCAATCTGGATGGATATCTTTAGATGCTTGTAATCCACAAGAAGCTTATGATCTAACTTTATGTGCATTTAAAATTGGTGAGCATAAAGATGTAAGACTTCCAGTAATATCAAATCAAGATGGATTTATGACATCACATACAGCACAAAATGTTAATCCAATAAGTGATGAAATTGCTGGAGAATTTATTGGAGAATATTTAGAAGTTAATTCTATGTTAAACTTTGATAAGCCAGTAACTCATGGTGTTCAAACTGAATCAGATTGGCATATGGAGCATAAAGCAAAACAAAATGATGCAATGATGAAATCTGTAAAAGCTATAGAAGAGGTATTTGAAGAGTTTGAAAAAATATCTGGAAGAAAATATAATTTAATAGAAGAGTATAAATTAGATGATGCAGATATCGTAATTGTGTGTCTTGGAACTACTTTTGAAACGGCACAAATAGCAGCAGATAATATGAGAGAAAAAGGTATAAAAGCTGGTGTACTAATGCCAAGAGTATTTAGACCAACTCAAATAGAAAAATTAGCTTCAATGTTACAAAATGCTAAAGCAGTAGTATGTATGGATAGATCTGCTCCTGGTGGACAACTTGGTATATTATTCCAAGATGTATCTTCTGCACTTATAAATACGCCAGCACGACCACTTATGAGTAATGTGATTTATGGTTTAGGTGGTAGAGATATGACTGTTGTTGAGCTTGAAGAAATTTATCAAATTGCTCAAGATGAAGTAAAAGCTGGAAAATTAAATGGCACAATTCAAAGATGGGTTGGAGTTAGAGGTCCAGAACTTAAATACTTTAATGTAGAGGGGAAATAAAATGGGTTGTAGTTTAAATAGTGGTTGTGGTATACCACAAGGTAACAGAGAAATTAAGAACTTAAAATCTTTCTCAACAGCAGCTGAAAGATTTGAAGGTGCTCACGTACTATGTCCAGGTTGTGCTCATTCTATTATTGTAAGAGAAGTATTAAATGCAACTAATGATAACTTAGTAGTAGGGGCATCAACAGGATGTCTTGAAGTTTGTACAGCAATCTATCCTCATACTTCATGGGATTGTTCTTGGATTCATATTGGATTTGAAAATGGTTCAACTGCAGTTGCAGGGGCTGAAGCAGCAAATAGAGCATTAAGAAGAAAAGGTAGAATTGATCCAAATACACCAGAGCCAAAATTTGTGGCTTTTGGTGGAGATGGTGCTACTTATGATATTGGATTTCAATGGATATCAGGATGTTGTGATAGAGGTCACAATATGATGTATGTATGTTTAGATAATGAAGTATATGCAAATACAGGTGGACAAGCAAGTGGTTCTACTCCAATTGGAGCAAGTGCAACGACATCACCAGCTGGATCTGACAGTTATGGTATGAAACAAAATAAAAAAGATATGATGCAAATCATGGCTTCAAATGGTGCTTCATATGTAGCTCAAATCGCTCCAAATAAATGGAAAGATATGGTTAAAAAGATCCATAGAGGTTTTGATACTGAAGGTTTTGTATATATAAATGCTATGAGTGCATGTACAACAGAGTGGAAATTCCCAATGCATCAAACTATTGAAGTATCTGATATGGCTACAGATTCATTAGTATTTCCTTTATATGAGATTATTGATGGTAGAGAATTAAATATCACATATAGACCAAAAAATATTGTTCCAGTAAGAGATTATTTAGGTGTTCAACCGAGATTTAAACACTTATTTAAACCTCAATACGAATATATTATTGATGAATGGCAAAAAAGAGTAGATGCTACATGGGAGTATTTACAAAGAAGAGAAGAGGCACGAGTATAAACTCGTGTGAAATGCTAAAGTTTAGACTTGTAGCTTAATATTAAAAAAACCTCTGCATTTTTGTGGAGGTTTTTTTATTTAAATAAAAAGGATTAATATGCCGTTATTAGATAGTTTTAGAGTTGATCATACAATTATGCCAGCACCAGCAGTACGAACTGCAAAAACAATGAAATCACCATGTGGAGATATTATTACAGTATTTGATTTAAGATTTTACAAACCAAATAAAGCAATGATGAGTGAAAAAGGTATTCATACTTTAGAGCATCTTTTTGCTGGGTTTATTAGAGAACATTTAAATTCAAAAAAAGTAGAAGTTATTGATTGTTCACCTATGGGTTGTCGAACAGGATTTTATATGAGTGTACTTGGTAATCCAAGTGAAAAAAAAGTTGCAAGTGCTATGAAAAAAGCATTACAAGATGTGTTAAAAGTAAAAAGAAAAAAAGATATACCAGAGCTTAATATCTATCAATGTGGTACATATAAAATGCACTCATTAAAAGAAGCAAAACAAATAGCTAAGGATATTTTAGCAAATAAAATAGGAATTATGGATAATAAAAAACTATTTTTGAGTAAAAAAAAGATGAATAAACTAGGTATCTAAAATGTTAAAATATATATTTTTAGTTCTTTCTTTTATAACTATTGGATATGCTCAAAATAAAGCATATTCAGAAGTATCAGTAGAGTTTAAAAATGATGTGTTTTTTGGTGGAGATGATAAAGATTATACTTCAGGTTTTGAAGTAAGTTATACTCCATCAAATAAAGCATATAAAATATACTTAGGTCAAGATATATATACTTCAACATACTATAACGAAACATATCCAAGTGCAAACCAACATCCATATGCAGGGTGGCTGTATCTTGGTCTTGAAAAGAATATTGAGATTGCAAATGATATTACTAGTATAATAAGACTAGATATAGGAACAGTTGGTGATGATTCACTTGCGCAAGATACTGTAGATATGGTGCATTCATTGATAGATGCTCATAAATACTATGGTTGGGACACCCAAATGGAAAAAAATGTTGCTTATATCTTAAGTGGAAAAGTAATATATAATTATGATTTAACATCACAAATAAATATAAATCCATATGTATCTATTCAAACTGGAAATATTATACAAAATTATGGTCTAGGGGTAGATTTATCTATAGAATTGGATAATTATTTTGATATATATACAAGTATTGATATAAAACATATAAGCAAAAACTACTTTTTAGAGGGTGAAGCAAAAAATAGTTTATTAACCTATAGAGCAATAAAAGAAGATACTGTTAAGCATTTTACATTTGGAATTGAAACAAAATATGTAAATGATTACAAGTTAATACTTGGAATAGAATTATTTTCTAAAACATATTTATATCAACAAAATAATTCTAAAATTGGAGTTATAAAATTGGTAAAAAGATTTTAGATGAATAATCAATTAGAACTATTTCAAACAATATTTCAAGATAGTCCAAATTTGGCTGTACTTCATCTAGATAATGATATGCAAATAATAAAGCCTATAATAAAAAATCTTGTAGAAAAAAATGAAGGTACTTTAAATTATCAAAATTTTAAAGATAGTGGTGGATGTGCTAGATTTAAAAGTAAAACAAGAGATTATGAATACGCAATATTAAGTGATATATTACAGCATTGTGAATATCAAGAAAAAATGTTAAAACTTGTTTATCACTCTTTAGAAAATTCATCTCAAATAATAGTATTATGCAATAAAGAAGATATAGAACTATCAACAATTAAAAAGTTATTAGATAAGTCAAATTTTTTAGCTATAAATGATATTGATCTATTTGAACAATATCATTTAGTAGTAGCAAAAAAGATGCATATGTGGGATGCAGGATTATAATATAAAAACTTCATCTGCTATAGTTACAAAAGATGGTTCATCTACATTATATTCTATAAGTTATGATCAACATTTTCATTCACTTGAAGATGGTGCTATTTTTGAAACACTAAATAAACATATAATTCCTGCAATTCAATATCATAAAAATAAAAAACAAATAAATATATTAGATATATGTTTTGGACTTGGATATAATACTTTTACTACTATTTATTATATATTACAAAATAAACTTGATATAAATGTAAATATCTATTCACCAGAATTAGATGAAAAATTAGTAAAAAATTTGATAAACTTTGAATACCCCAAAGAGTTTGATAGTATAAAAAATATAATTAATAAAGTGGTTACTAATGGTTACTATGAAGATGAAAATTTTAGTATAAATTTATATTTTGGTGATGCAAGAGACTATATAAAAACACTCAAAAATATAGATATAGTTTATCAAGATGCTTTTAGTAGTGATGTAAATAAAGAATTATGGACTTTAGAATACTTTAAAGATATAAAACAAATATTAAGTGATGATGCAATAATTACAACATATTCTATATCTACACCAATTAGACTAGGTATGAGTGAAAATGGATTGTTTATTTATGAAAGAATTTTACCAAATAAACGAAAATCAACACTTGCTTTTACAAAAAAGCAAGATATCGATGGTTTTGTAGATATGGAATTAAAAAAACTAAGAAATACAGATGCAAGATCTTTAAGGGATTAGACATTCATATCTTGTGGAAGAATTTGATGTTTTGTAAGCTCTATTAATTTATCAAATTTTGAAAGATCTTCCAATATATTTTTTATATCAGTATCAAATTGAGTAAAAATATCTCTTTTTATTTGTGGATAATTTTCACAAATAGAATCAAACTCTTTAAATATCTCATCTAAAGATTTATCATTTTTTTCTATTATTGGAACATTGCACTGTTGTAATAAATCAAGATGGATATAGTTTTTATCATCTCTTTGTAATAAAACAACATTTGAGTTATTTGCTATAGCTTCAAGTGCTGTTTGTTCTGATCCTGTAAGTATATTTTTTGATTCTTTTATTGTATCATTATATTCTTCTTCATCAATAATCAAAGAGAAAAACGGTTTAAGTTTATCCTCATCACCTAAAAACATATAGTGTCCCATAAGTAAAGATATATCATGTTTAACCTCTTCATTTTTGGCTTGATTTAGTAGTATATTTATATAATCATCATCACCATAGTAAAATAGTTTTTCTATTGTATGATTATCTTTTAAATGATCTTTATATAAATCATCAACTATAATTGAATTAAGATTATCTTGTCCTACTTCATATAAAAGTGAACAAAAATCATTCATATGCTCTTTTGTAAAATCATTTGCTTCATTACTATCAAATACTAAAAAATCTCCTCTATTCATCATATGTGGAAGATTTGTAAGTACATCTATTCCTACCCCTTTATTTACACCTAGGTGCTCTTTGGCATAAGTAGCTGCTCTATAATCAGCTGTAGCTAATATAGGATTGTACTTTTCTAGTTTTTTTGCTATTACAGATGCTTTTCTTACTTTTTCTAAACCAAAAGCGTGTCCACTTTGGGCATATATGTAAAGTTTCATTAATTTATTTCCTTGTTTTTCATATTTATATAAAGATGCAGTATATCAACTGCTGCTGGTGTAATTCCGCTGATTTCTCCAGCATTAAAAAGTGTGGGTGGATTGAATTTTTTAAGTTTCTCTATCACTTCATTTGAAAGTCCTGGAATATCATCATATATAAAATCTTCAGGTATTTTCATCTTAAGCATCTTTTTCATCTTATCTATTTGTTTTTGTTGTTTATGTACATACCTATAGTATTTAGCTTCTGTTATCACTTGTTGTTTTAAATATGATTCAAGATGAGCTAAAGATGGCACTAGTTTATCAAATTTTTGTTCAGTAATAGTATTTCTTCCAACTATATCAATTAGTAAGGCTCTATCTGATATTTTATCTTCATTTAACTCTTCTAAAAGTTGTAGGTTTTCTTTTTTTGGAGTAAACCATTCATTGACCATAAATTCAATAGCATCTGATATTGTTTGTTTTTTATGGTGCATAATTTTAAGAGTATCTTCATCAATTAGATTAAACTCATATCCATAATCCATTAGTCTCATATCCGCATTCTCTTCTCTTAAAAGAAGTCTGTATTCAGCTCGACTTGTAAACATTCTATATGGTTCATTTGTCCCTTTGGTAACCAAATCATCAATAAGTACACCAATATATGCCTCATCTCTTCTTAGTATAAATGGTTCTTTTCCATTTAAATTTTGCACTGCATTTATTGCAGCCATAAGACCTTGAGCTGCAGCTTCTTCATATCCTGTAGTTGCATTTATTTGACCTGCAAGATATAGGTTTGCTATTTTTTTTGTTTCAAGTGTATGTTTTAAATTTGTAGGATCTACATAATCATATTCTATAGCATAACCATATCGTACTATTTTTGCATTTTCCAATCCATTTATAGAGTGTATCATTGTTTTTTGTACATCAATTGGTAAAGATGTACTTAAACCGTTGATATAATACTCATTACAACTTGATGTTTGTGGTTCTAGAAATAGTTGATGTCTATCTCGTTCCGCAAATCTATTTACTTTATCTTCAATACTTGGACAATATCTTGGACCACTTCCTTGAATTTGACCTGTAAAAAGAGGGGCTCTACTAAAATTTGATGTAATAGTATCATGTGTTCCTAGATTTGTATATGTGATATAGCATGGATATTGAGTAGGGTTAAATTCAGATTTATTTGTTCTAAAACTAAAAGGAGTAGGATTTTCATCTCCACCATGCTCTTCTAGTTTTGAAAAATCAATTGATTTTGAATCAAGTCTAGCGGGTGTTCCTGTCTTTAATCTTCCTACATCAAGCCCCAATTCTTTTAATTGAGTTGATAAAGTTGTAGATGGTAACTCCCATGCTCTACCTGCTGGATATTGATTTTGACCTATATGAATAAGTCCTTTCATAAAGGTACCAGTTGTAAGTATTACTTTTGATGCTTCTATTGTCTCTCCAAGATTGGTAACTACACCATATACAGATGAATCTTTTACAAGAAGTTGTGATACTTCATCTTGATATACTTCTAAGTTCTCACTATTATGACAAATATCTCTCATATATTTTCGATATTTATCCATATCAATTTGTGCTCTACTTCCTTGAACAGCTGCACCTTTACTTTGATTTAAAATACGAAATTGAATCCCTGTAGCATCTGTACATAAACCCATTTGTCCACCAAGTGCATCAATTTCTCGCACTAAGTGACCTTTTGCAAGTCCACCAATTGCAGGATTACAAGAGGCTGCTCCAATTTGTTCAACTAGCATAGTAATAAGTAGTGTTTTAGCTCCCATTCTAGCACTTGCTAGTGAAGCTTCAATTCCAGCATGTCCACCACCTACAACAATTACATCATATCTCATATACTCTATCCTAATATATTTTTCGCTATTATACCAAATAAAGATATAAAGGGGAAGTGTGTTTACTGGATTAATTAGAGAAATGGCACAAGTTCTAAGTTTTACAAATAATGTATTGACTATAAAATCAGATTATAAACCAAAGATTGGTGATAGTATTGCTATAAATGGAGCATGTTTAACTGTAGTATCATTGGCAAACAATAGTTTTAGTGTGGAGTTATCTCCAGAATCTCAAACTGTTTTAGCTATTGAAAATTATAAAAAAACTGTACATATGGAACCTGCTATGATGATGGGAGATAGATTTGAAGGTCATATTGTTCAAGGTCATGTAGATTGTATAGGAACTATAAAAAGTATTAGTAAAAGTGGAAACTCTACAGATTTTATTATAACTTTACCCAAAGAATATATGAGATTTGTGATACCTAAAGGCTCTATTACAATAGATGGGGTTAGTTTAACTGTAAATGATGTTAAAAATGATTCTTTTAGATTGACAATTATTCCTCATACTATAAAAAATACACTTTTCCAAACTTATAAAGTTGGATCAAAAGTAAATGTAGAAACTGATATGTTTGCAAGATATGTTTATAATATGTTTAAGCCAAAAGATGATTTAAGCTGGGATGATATTGATAATATTATGGCTAAATATTAGGTTTATATATATAAAAAGTTTTTTTATTTAATATATTTATATTAGTTTTAACTACAGCTTCTAAAGATTCGGGTTTATGTATTATTTTGACTACTTTCCCCACTTCAAGACCTTCAAAAAATATTTTATCTAAACCACTTGTGATGATATTATCTCCAACTTTTATATCTGACCAAAGTGGTATATATTTTGCAAGTAGGTTATTACTATTTTTTATTGGGTGTATTATTGCAGGTACTTTATTTTTACCTATAAAAACAGTATAGTTACATTTTATATCTCCATTTAGATATCCAATAGATTTATTGTCTTTTTTTTGTAAAACTCCTACGGCATTATTATTATAAATTAATCCTATTAATTGATCATTGTCCGGAGTATAATCAATCCAAACTCTAGTATATGTATTGAAATTTACATATGATAAAACATTAACAGCTATAAATTGGTTTATATCTTTTATAATAATACTTGAAGTTTGTTTTTTCAACGCAAGATTTTGTTTCTCTAATACATTATTTTTATTTTTTAATCTAGCAATAGTATCTTTTTGAAATATATATAAATCAATACTATTTTGTATATCTACAAATTTGGCTATAAAGTATGATTTAAAGGAGTTATTAATATTGCTTAAACCCTTAATAATAGGTTGATCTATCTTAAGGGTATATACGGCAATAGTTATAATAACTAAAATAAAAAAAGAGAATTTTTTATTCATTTGAAATTAATCGTAAAAGTGCTTCCTCATCTAATACTTTGCTAGTTCCATAAGCAACTGCAAGTAGTGGTTCTTCTGCAACAGAAACAGGAAGTTTAACAATTTCTGCTAAATATGCATCTAATCCTCTAATTAATGCTCCACCACCTGTAAGTATGATACCATTATCCACAACATCTCCTGCAAGATCTGGAGGCATATTTTCTAGTACACTTCTTACTGCTGTACCTATCTCTTTAAGTGGTTCTTTAATAGCTGCTCTTACACCTTCACTACCTAATTCTATAGTTGAAAGTAATCCAGAACTATCTCTACCTTTTACAGTTATTTTTAGTTCAGGATCTAATTTAACAGATGTTCCTACATCAAGTTTAATCTGTTCAGCAGTTCTTTCTCCTATAAATAGATTATAATTTTGTCTAACATATTCTATAATTGATTTATCAAATTTATCACCAGCTACTTTTATAGATTTACTTAAAACAAGTCCACCTAAAGATGTAACACCAATTTCAGTAGTACCACCACCAATATCAACTACAACATAACCATCTGGATCACTTACAGGAATTCCTGCACCAATTGCAGCTGCCATTGGTTCATCTACTAAAAATACTTCTCTAGCTCCTGCACTTAAAGCAGATTCTTTTACTGCTTTTCTTTCAACTTGAGTAATTCCATGAGGGATACATATAATTATTCTAGGTCGTACAAATGATTTTCTTTGATGTGCTTTTTCAATAAAATATCTAATCATTCTCTCAGTCATCTCAAAATCAGCAATAACACCATCTTTCATAGGTCGAACTGCTTGAATATTAAGTGGAGTTTTACCAATCATTTTTTTAGCTTCAGATCCAACTGCTAAAATTTTGTCTTTTCCATATCTATCGTGTTGTACTGCTACAACTGAAGGTTCATTTATAATAATACCTTTACCTTTTACTGAAACAATAGTATTAGCTGTACCTAAATCTATCGCCATATCATTTGAAAATATACCTATAAGTTTATCTAAAATCATATATGTCCTTCTATGCTACTTTAGTTGTATTATTACTAGTTTTATTAAGAGAATTTTTCTCTACCATCTCTTTTGTTACTGTAATCTTACCATTTTTATATTCATCAATATGAAACATGATATCTAACATTGTTTCTTCTATAATTGATCTTAGACCTCTGGCTCCTGTTTTTCTTGCAAGTGCTTTTTGTGCAATAGTTAAAAGTGCATCATCTTCAAAAACTAGTTCAACATCATCCATTTTAAATAGTTTTGTATATTGTTTTACAAGTGAATTTTTAGGTTCAGTTAGTATATGTACCATATCTTCTTGAGTAATCTCGTTTAATGTTGCAATCATATGAAGTCGTCCAATTAACTCTGGAATTAAACCATATTTAGTTAAATCATCAGGTTCTACAATATTTATAATATTTGTATTTTCTTCTTTACCTTTTTTGATTTGATTAAATCCAAGGATGTTTCCACCCTCTCTTTTTTGAATAATCTCTTCAAGTCCATCAAAAGCTCCTCCACAAATAAATAAAATATTTGTAGTATCAACTTGAATTGCTTCTTGTCCAGGATGTTTTCTTCCACCTTTTGGTGGAACATTTATAACTGAACCTTCAATAATTTTTAGTAAAGCTTGCTGAACACCTTCTCCAGATACATCTCTAGTGATTGATCTATTTTCACTCATTCTTGAGATTTTATCAATCTCATCTATGAAAATTATTCCTTGCTCCGCTTTTTTAACATCACCATTGGCTGCTTGAAGTAATCTAGTAATTACATTTTCAACATCATCTCCAACATAACCAGCTTCAGTAAGACTTGTTGCATCTGCAATTGCTAAAGGTACATCAAGATATTTTGATATAGTTTGTGCAAGTAAAGTTTTACCAGATCCAGTAGGTCCTATTAATAATACATTTGATTTATTAATTTGTGTATCATCATCTTTTAAACTATCATGTTTAAAAATTCTTTTATAGTGATTATATACTGCTACACTTAAAACTTTTTTTGCTTTATCTTGACCTACAACATAGCTATCTAAAATCTTTTTTAATTCACTTGGTACTAATAATTTAGCTTCAGGTTCTTTTGTTATTGTTTTATCTTCTTGTTTTGTAATATTTTTTGGATCAGATTCATTATGCATAATTTCACTTGCTGCTTCTACACAAGATCTACAAATTGCTGCATTATCTCCTGCTAAAATTGGATTTGATGGTGAATCTTCAGCACCACAAAAATCACATGTTAGTTTACTCATTTTATTTCCTATTAAACGGGATTCCCCGTTTTGTATTTAGAACAAAGTTTGCCAAAGACAAGACATGTTCATTGTTTGTATTTTCTATTATCTGTTTTGCACTATCTTGAAGTGGTAAACCAGATTCAAAAAGTTGTTTATATGCTTTTTTTACTTCATTGATATCATCTCTATTATCAAATCTTCGTCTTAAACCAGTTAGATTAAGACCTCTTACATTTGCTCTATTACCTTCAGCTAAACAGTATGGAGGAATATCTTGTGTTACAACAGAACCACCAGCTATCATAGCTTGTGTTCCGATTTTACAAAATTGATGAATTGGTGTAAGTCCACCCACAACTACATAGTCATCACACTCAACATGACCTGCAAGTGTAGCAACGTTTGCAAATATACAATGAGAACCAATAATACAGTCATGAGCTACATGCGTGTAGCCCATAAATAAGTTATTATTACCAATTACTGTTTTTGATCCGCCACCAATAGTACCAGGATTAAATAAAGTAAATTCTCTAATAGTATTATTATCTCCAATAATTAGCTCTACATCTTCTCCATCAAATTTTAAATCTTGAGGTATAGTTCCTAATGCTGCATGAGAAAAAATTGTATTATTCTTTCCAATTGTTGTTTTCCCTTCAATTATACAATGAGAACCAATGCTTGTACCCTCATCAATACTAACTTGAGAACCAATAATTGTAAAAGCTCCAATAGTAACATTACTAGCAACCTTTGCACCATCTTCTATGATGGCAGTTTTATGGATATTACTCATAATAATTATTTATCTACAACCATAGCTTTAAGCTGTGCTTCACAAACTAACTGATCATCCACATAAGCTTCACCATCAAGTACAATTAGATTTTTTCTTAATTTTGCAACTTTGATTCTATATTCTAGTTGATCACCTGGTTTTACAGGTTTTCTAAATTTTGCACCATCAATACTCATAAAGTATATAACTTTTTGTTTAATCTCTTCTTTGCTAAGACCAGCACTTAAAAGTGCTAAAATCCCACCAGCTTGTGCCATTCCTTCTAATATCATAACTCCAGGATAGATAGGATGACCAGGAAAATGACCTTGAAATGCAGGTTCACTTATTGAAACATTTTTATATCCAACAATACTTTCTCCCTCAACCATATCTGTAACTCTATCAACCAATAAAAATGGGTATCTATGTGGTAAGATTTCTTGAATTTCTACTACGTCTAACATATTTAATAATCCTCATAATTTTTAAGATAATTAGTATATCCAAAATATATTTAGGATATGATTAGACAATAAATTTAAAATAAAGGATATAAAAAATGAAAAAGATTTTAGTAATTTTATCAATACTTGGAGTAAGTTCATTATATGCACTTACTTGGTCTCAATTAAAAAGTTGGGGTAATAAAACAATAGATCCTGATGTAAAATATAATATTGAAACAGAAGGTTATAATGTAAGAGTATATGAATTTACTCCTTTAAGTGATCCTGGAAGTATATGTATTATGTCATTTACAAATGAAAAAATGGGAATGTTTTGCTTTAATAAATCAAAAGATGCAATTAAAAAATAAATTTTTGTAATATTACTATTTCTTATGATATAATTGTATAAAAAACAAGGACAATTATGAGAAATAGTTATATAAAAACTATTTGTGTAGTTTTATTAAATATTTTATTTTTAGTAACTTTAAATGCTAAAATGGGACAAGTTAGTGGTGGACAAAGTCATGAAATGCCATCATGGTTAAAGCAAAGTTTTCTTGATATTCAAGAAGATATAGATGAAGCTAAAGAGGAAAATAAGCATGTAATGTTATTTTTAAGTTTGGACTTTTGTCCATATTGTACAAAAATGTTAAAAGACAATTTTTATAACGAGAATGAAACACAAAAATACATAAAAAAGCATTTTGATGTAATAGGTATTAATATCAAAGGTGATAAAGAGATTACACTTGATGAAAATACAACTATGAGTGAAAGTGAATATGCAAAACATTTAAAAGTTCAATATACACCTACAATAATATTTTTTGATCAAAACAATAAAATTGTTGTAAGAATAAATGGTTATAGATCAACAAAAAATTTTAAAAATATATTACAGTTTGTAAATGATAAAAAATATTTAATAATGAGTTTAGAGGATTATTTAGAAAAAGTAAAAAATAAAACTTTATATAAATTAAAACCTAATGCAATGTTTAAAGAGATAAGAGATCTTTCCAAAATAGAAACTCCACTTGCTGTTATTTTTGAAGATGCTGGATGTACACAATGTGATTATTTACATAATGTTACATTAAAAAATAAAGATGTTATAAAAGAGTTACAAAAATTTACAGTTGTAAGATATGATGCAGACTCACAAGAACAAATAATAACTCCAAGTGGAATTAAAACTACTCCTAAACAGTGGGCAAAAGATCTAAAACTTACATATCGTCCAGGTATTATTTTATTTAATGAGAAAAAAGAGCAAATGAGAATAGATGCATTGCTTTATAGTTTTCATTTTAAAGAGTTGTTTAGATATGTAAGTGGTGAATATTATGATGAGTATGATAGCTTTTTACAATATTTAACTATTAGACAAAGTGAACTCTTAAGTGATGGTGTAGATATAGATATATCTAATAAAAAGTAAGGGGTTAGACTCTTACTTTAAAATTATATCTGCAACTACTTTTGAACTTCCATGCTGTAAGTAATCTCTTAAGATTTTAGAATGTTTTAAAAATTCGTCTGTTTTGGTTTGTTGATAAGCATCAATTACATTTTGAACTGTTACATTATCTTGTAATAACTCTTTATGCATAGCTGGTTTATTCATTTTATCAAAAAAGATATTGGCAAGCCCTACATATGGAAGGTCAATTACTCTACTTCCTATAAAATAATCAAACTTTTTAGCTATATAACAAAGAACAAAAGGTGTACCAATGAGTGCAGCTTCTAAAGTTGCAGTTCCACTACAAATAAAAGCAAAATCTACATCAATAAGTGTTTGATGTGTATTGTTAGATATTTCAAATTGACTAATATCTCCATAAACTTCAGCTATAAATTCTTGTGAGAAATGTGATGGAATTACTAGTATAGCTTTTTTGTTAAGTTGTTTTGCAACTTGTTTGTATATTGGCATAAGATTTTGAATTTCACTTTTTCTACTTCCTGGTAAAAATGCTATTTTGTTGTTTGTTGTTAAATTATCTTTTAAAACTTTTATTTCATCTAGCAATGGGTGACCTACATAAGTGATCTTATCTTTTTGTGTATATAATTCTTGTTCAAATGGAATAATCGAACATAACTTATCACAATAAAGTTCAAGTTTTTTTACTCTTCCTTTTTTCCATACCCATGCCTGAGGTAGTATATAATAAATAATTTCTTTATTTGGATATTTGCTTTTAATAGCTTTGGCTAATGGTAGATTAAAACCTGAAGAATCAATAAGTAAGACTTTATCGACATCTTTACTTAAGGTAACCATTTGAGTTTTTAATTTTAAAAAAAATGGTAACCTTTTTATTGCATCTACAAAACCCATAATTGCTAAGGATGATAAATCATAATTTGGATCTCCTAAAGATTTATCAAAAATTCCTGATATTTTTACATCACTTGGAAGATATTTAAGCAACTCTCTTAGATGAACATTGGCTGAGGTTTCTAGTGCAGATATAAGTATTTTCATAAATTGATTATATGATATTGTTTCTTTTTGTGACATAAAATTTAGTTAAAGTTATAGTAAAAAATATATAAGAAGCAATTCATATACATTTAGATAACATTTATCCAATTATAGTCGATGAATATCGGCTTTTCAAAGATAATTAAAGGGGAAAATATGACTCATATGGAGTTTGCACATCCGTATTTTGGTGTGTTTGTAATGTTTATTCTAACATTTGGTGCATTTATAGCAACAACTATGTTGTCTAGATATGTGAGTAAAAAACTTGCAAGAATGGATACAGAAAAGCTAAAGTGTACTATTTATGAATGTGGTCCTGAAGTAACAAAGCAACCAAATACGATATCAGCACAGTTTTATTTAATGGCATTGTTGTTTATATTATTTGATGTAGAGATTATCTTTATGTTTCCTTGGGCTGTTGATTTTAAAGTTTTGGGTTGGTTTGGATTTATTGAGATGATTCTATTTATTATATTACTTACTATTGGTTTTATCTACGCATGGAAAAAAGGAGCGCTTGAATGGCACAGCATAAAGTAAATTATTTACAAGATGGTGGAGCACCTATTGCTCTAACTACAATTGATAAAATTGTTAATTATGGTAGAAGTAACTCACTTTGGCCTATGACTTATGGTTTAGCATGTTGTGCTATTGAGATGATGGCTTCAGGGGCATCTAGATACGATTTTGACCGTATGGGTACAATATTTAGAGCATCTCCAAGACAATCAGATGTTATTGTTGCAGCTGGAACTTTAACTAAAAAACATGCTGAATTTATGAGAAGATTATATGATCAAATGCCAGATCCAAAATGGGTAATCTCAATGGGATCTTGTGCAAATACTGGTGGAATGTTTAATACATATTCAACAGTACAAGGTATCGATAGAGTAGTTCCTGTTGATATTTATCTTCCAGGGTGTGCACCGCGACCAGAAACACTTCAATATGCATTGATGATGTTACAAAAGAAAATTAGAAGAGAGCCTGCAAGTCAAGCTCAAAAAGCAAAAAGGCTAGTATAATGAGAAAATATACACCTAAAAACGATGTTCAAAAAAAATCATATTATAATGATAGATTTTATGTTACTCCTCAATTAGCAAGAGAGTCTATATATAATGATTCAACATTTAGTAATGATCATAGTAGTTTATCTAAGATTGTAGATATATCTGAAGCATATATAGAGTTAGATCATCTAGTATTAATAGTTGAACCAAGAACAATATTAAAAACAATGAAACATGTGAGAGATGTACTTTGTTATGACTTTTTAATGGAATTAACAGCAGTTGATTATATAGCTGATCGTGGTGGATTTGAAATTTTATATGAGATGTTATCAACTTCTAAACATAAAAGAATGAGAGTAAAAACATTTATAAAAGAAGATCAAGCTATTGAATCTATTACATCTTTATATAAATCTGCTGATTGGGCAGAGCGAGAGATGTATGATATGTATGGTGTGATTATAAAAAATCACCATTATATGAAAAGATTGATTATGCCTTTTGATTGGAATGATCATCCATTGAGAAAAACATATCCACTTATTGGTGATGAAGCTGCACAATGGTATGAAGTAGATAAAATTTTTGGTAAAGAAGCTAGAGATATTATTGGTCCTGAAATAAGAGATCAAGCGGCAGTTGATAGATATGATACTGAGCGATTTGCGAGACTTGGTCATGAAGTTCCAAAAGGAACTGATATTACTGATGGTAAAGAACCAGACCATACACCATTAGCATATCAAGAAGAAGGTGGCGTAAGACTATTTGGTAAACGATTAGTTGAAGAGTTTGATGAAAATAAAAATGTTACTCTTAGTAAACGAAGATAAGGAGAGCTTGTGCAAGTAAAAAATAGATTAAAACCATTTTTTGAGAATTTATCATTTGATAAAGTTGATAATACAATGGTAGTAAACTTTGGACCGCAACATCCATCTGCGCATGGGCAGTTAAGATTGATTCTTGAAATTCAAGGTGAAGAGATTGTAAAAGCTGTTCCAGATATTGGATATCTACACAGAGGTGTAGAAAAAATGGGTGAAAATATGATGTATAATGAATTTTTACCTACAACAGATAGACTTGATTATATCGCTTCAACATCTAATAACTATGGATATGCATTAGCTATTGAAAAATTGATTGGTATAGAAGTTCCAAGACGAGCTGAAGTTATTAGAACAATGCTTTTAGAAATTAATAGACTTATATCACATCTATTCTGGCTTGCAACTCATGCCCTTGATGTTGGTGCTATGTCTGTATTTTTATATGCATTTAGAGAAAGAGAATTTGCAATGGATCTTATGGAAGATTATTGTGGAGCTAGACTTACTCATAGTGCAGTTAGAATTGGTGGAGTTCCTCTTGATTTACCAGAAGGTTGGACAAAACAACTTGAAAACTTTATGGATATATTAACTGAACAAATTGAGGTTTATGAGGGTCTTCTAACTCAAAATAGAATTTGGAAAATGAGACTAGAAGATGTTGGTGTAATTGATGCAAAAATGGCTAAATCTTGGGCTCAAACTGGTATTGTATTAAGAGGTGCTGGTGTTAAATGGGATTTAAGAAAAGAGATGCCATATGGACTGTACCCAGAGTTAGATTTTGATATTCCAGTTGCAACTACTGGTGATTCATATGGACGATATAAGTGTTATATGGCAGAGATGAGAGAATCTATGAAAATTCTTAAGCAATTAATACCTATGTATAAAGATACTGATACTCAATTAATGGCACATGCACCAGAATTTATATCATGTACAAAAGAAGAGATGATGACTCAAAACTACTCTTTAATGCAACACTTTGTACTTGTAACTCAAGGTATGAGACCACCAAAAGGTGAAGTATATGTAGCAACAGAATCACCAAAAGGTGAATTAGGTTACTTAGTAGTTTCAGATGGTTCTCCATATCCATATAAACTAAAAGTTAGAGCTCCAAGCTTTCAACATACAGCAATTTTACAAGAGTTATTACCAGGGCATCAGTTAGCTGATGTTGTTGCTATTATTGGTAATTTAAATATTGTATTTGGTGAGATTGATAGATAAGGGATTGGGATGAAAAGATATGATTTAAGACCATTAAAAGATAATTTCTACGATAGAATGTTAGAATTAATGGATAAAGATATAAAAGAAAATGAAAATGCAATATTTTTATTTGAAATAGGTGATTTTTCACCAATTCAAAAAACAGCTGATCTAGTTAAAGAAAATAACTACACACTAATGAATTCATTAAAATTTAATGAAGTTGATTGGACTATAGTTGTTAAAAAAACAGCTCCAGCTACACAACCAGTACAAGAAGAGCAAGAAGCATAATATGTCTAAAGTGTTTTTTAGTACATGGCAAGGTGAAGTGATCGACAATAGAGGTGTAAAAACTGAAGATTGGAGTGAAGCTAGCTCAAAATTTCCAACATCTTTTGATGCTCAAAATGAAACTAAGGCCTTTGTTGGTTGGGATGGATTTGCATTATTTGATGATAGTGTAGATGTTGTAAAATTAGCCATTAATTATGCAAGACAGTATCAAGAATATTCTGAAGCTTGTGGAAGATGTGCTCCAGGACGTTGGGGTGGACGAATTTTATATGATGTATTGGATAAAATAGGAAGAGGAGAAGGGACATTAAGTGATTTAGAACACTTAAGAGAAATATCTTCAACTATGACTAGTACAAGTAAATGTGAGATTGGTAAAACAGTCCCTGTTCCATTATTACAGATGATGCAACATTTTGAAGATCAATTTGTTGATTGCATTAATAATCAAAAGAAATCTCCATGGTATGATAAGGATACAGATAAATATATAGCAAATGTAACTGCACCATGTACGGATATGTGTCCAAGTCACGTAGATATACCTGGATATATTGAAGGTGTAAGAGATCTTAATTTTGAAGATTCTTTAAGATCTACAAGACAAACAATGCCTTTAGCTCATGTATGTGGAAGAGTTTGCCCTCATCCATGTGAAGATGCCTGTAGAAGAACAAACTTAGATGAATCTATTTCTATTATGGAACTTAAAAGAGTTGGAGCAGATTATGAAACTGATCATGAATTGCCATGGTTTCATCCAACAAAACCTAAAAAAGCAAGAGAAGATGGTAAAAAAGTAGCAATTATTGGTGCTGGACCAGCTGGGTTAACAGCTGCATATTATCTTGGTCTTGAAGGTATTAGTGTAACTATTTTTGAAGAGTTACCAGTACTTGGTGGTGAAGTTGCTGTTGGAGTTCCTGAATATAGAATGCCAATAGATAAATATAATCAAGATATAAAATTAGTAACTGATTTACCGACTGTTGAAGTAATTACAAATCATAGAGTAGATGCAGATAGACTAAAAGAGATTGATGAAGAGTTTGATGCAACACTTTTGGCATTTGGAACAAGATTATCTAAAGCAATTAGATGTGGTAATGAAAATCCAGAAATGGAAGGTTATTGGGGTGCTATAGAGATGCTTGATAAGGTAAATTTATGGCATAAATATGGTATAGGAAGTCCAGCTAGCGAGGATTTAAAAGATAAAATTGTTGTTTGTGTTGGTGGTGGTTTTACTTCTATGGATGTTGTTAGATGTTCAATTCGTGAAGGTGCAAAACGTGTTGTTATGCTTTATAGACGAGATGAAAAAACAATTATTAGAAATACAACTTTAGAAGAATATACTGAAGCAGTAGAAGAGGGTGTAGAATTTATTTTTCATAGTGCGATTCAAGAACTTAAAGATGAAGATGGAAAATTAAAATCATTAATTGTAAATAAATATGAATTAGTACCAGATCCAGATGGAGGAAGACCTCAATTAGTTAAAATTGAAGGTGCAGATTTTGAGATTGAATGTGATTATGTAATCCCTGCAGTTTCACAAGCAGCAGATCTTCAAATACTTCCTAAAGATTGGGAATTAGAGATGACTTCTTGGGGAACTTTACAAACGAATGGTAAAGATTATATGACAAGCAGACCTGGTCTTTTTGCAGCAGGAGATTGTGAATATGGTCCTATGACTATTGTAAATGCAGTAGGTCAAGCAAAAAGAGCAGCTTCAGTTATAAGTAGATATATCTATACAGGTGAAGTAACATTACTTGATGAAGAGATTATGGAAGATCACTTTAATAGATTAAAAGTTTATAATAAAAATGAAAAAATAACAGGTTGGATGGCTGGACTTCCAAGAGAAGAGAGTGAAAAACTTGAAACAGAAGTACGAAAAGATAATAATAAAGAGGTAAATCTTGGATTCACTGCAGCTGAAGCTCAAGCAGAAGCTGAGAGATGTATGCGTTGTTATTATATTGGGATGGTGGCATTATGAGTGAACGAGTAATACACAGAGGTAAAGAACTAGTTATCACTATTGATGGTAAACTGTGTAATGGGGAATATGGTCAAACAATTTTAGAGATTGCAAGAGCAAATGATATTTATATCCCTACAATGTGTTATCTTACAAAAGTTTCTCCTATTGCATCATGTAGAATGTGTGTAGTTGATGTTGAAGGTATAGATGGACATGTCCTAAGTTGTCAGGAAAAAGCTGTTAATGGCGCAGTTATTACAACAAATAGTGATGAACTATTTAGACATAGACAAAATACAATGAAGCTTTATGATGTAAATCATCCATTACAATGTGGTGTTTGTGATAAAAGTGGAGAGTGTGAACTTCAAAATAAAACTTTGGAATTTAAAGTAGATTCACAACAATTTTCTGCAAAAGATCAATATAGAAAAGGTAAAAAATGGGGAGTTTTAAGTTATGACCCAAGCCTTTGTATTATGTGTGAAAAATGTGTGCATACTTGTAATGAAGTAATAGGAAGTGCTGCATTATATATTAAACCAGGTGGATACAGTTCTACTATTGATATTAAAATGAGTAGATGTGAGCAGTGTGGAGATTGTATCTCTGTATGTCCTGTTGGAGCATTGGTTAGTACAGACTTTAAATACTCAACAAATGCATGGGAATCAAAACAAATTCCAGCATCATGTGCTCATTGTAGTAGTGGATGTTCATTGTATTATGATGTAAAAACTGTACGACATGAAAATGTGTATACACAAAAAATTATGAGAGTTAAAAATGATTTTGAATTTGCATCATTATGTGGAGCAGGAAGATTTGGTTTTAACTTTGAAAATAAAAATATAGGAAAAGATGAAACTTCATTTAAAAATGCAGTTGAGGCTATAAAAGAAGCAGAAGCTATAAAATTTAATTCATATATTACAAATGAAGAAGCTAAAATATTACAAAGTTTAAAAGATGAAATTGGAGTTAAACTTATAAATGAAGATGCTTATAATTACAAACAATTTTTAGATGGATATTCAAGTGTAGTTGGAAATAGACTATATAGTGCAGACCTATCTACTATCGCAAAATCTGATTATGTAATTATGTTAGGTTCTAGAATAAGTAGAGATAATCCTGGAGTTAAATATCATCTAAATATAGCAACTAAAAAACAAAGAGCGCAATTTATATATATGCATCCTATTGATGATGAGCAATTAAAAAATAAATATACTCAGTTTGTAAAATATGAAGTTGGAAGCGAAGAGAGTGTTGTTGCTCTTATGGCAAAATATTTAATAAATAATCCAACTAAGCAGATGGAAGAATATTTTGATGATTTAGATATTGGATATTTAAGTGCTGAGACAAATGTAGGTGAAGAAGAATTAGAAGCAATGGTAAAAAAACTAATTCGTCGAAAAAATAAAACACTTGTAGTTGGTACAGATTTATTTGGACATAAAAAAGCTTCAAATATTGGAAAATTAGTAGGTTTTATAGAGAAATATTCTGATTTTAAAGTAGTAATAGTTCCATCTCAAACAAATACATTGGGTGTGAGTTTAATTTGTGACTTAGATAGCTCATATGAAGGTAAAACTGTAGGATATAATGAATATGCAGATTTTATGATGAGCAATCATGAAAAAGCTGATTTCTCACTTCCTTCATTAAATCAACAAGAGGGAACATTTGTCAGCATTAATAAACATGTTGTAAATACAAATGTAGCTTTACCTTTTGATGGATATTGCTTAAATGATATTGCTAACGAGATTTTGAAAGATAAAAAAGAAAATACAATAGATTATACAACTATACTACCACTTGAACAAGGTTTTAAATCTGTAAATTTTGATAATTTAGATTTTGGTTTTACAAACGTTGGTGTAGATAAAAGAGGATACTACTTAGATAATAAAACTGTTGAATCAAATGATGATATATCTGTTTTAGATGAACTTGATGATCTTGAAGCTTATGATGGTACAGTTATTTACAGATGTGAACCTTTACATCAATTTAATAAATCAACTGCACAATCTCCTTGGTTAAAAGCAGATTCACATCTTAGAGGAAGTGCATCATTTGCAAAAGCTGCAAAAATATCTGCAGGTGATAAAGTAAATATAATTTATAAAGGTAAATCAACTCAAAAAATGTTTAAAATCGATACAACTATAAAAGGTACAGTTGCCCTTTATCCAACCTTTGATGATGGATTAAGTGACGATTTGATACCCTCAAGTTATAGATATAAACAAGTAAAGATTGAAAAGGTGGAAAGTAATGAGTAATGAAATTACAATAACAATTGATGGTAAGCCATGTGTTACAAAAGAGGGTGAATTCCTTCTTAATGTTGCGCGTGCAAATGATATATTTGTACCAGCAATTTGTTATTTAAGTAAATGTACACCAACGCTGGCTTGTAGACTTTGTTTGGTAGAAGCTGATGGTAAGCAGGTGTATGCTTGTAACGCTAAAGCAAAAGATGGTATGAATATCACAACGACAACTGATAACATTGAAAAAGAGCGAAAAGCTATTATGGAAGTTTACGATGTAAATCATCCATTACAATGTGGTGTTTGTGATCAAAGTGGGGAGTGTGAACTTCAAAATTATACACTTTATATGGGTGTTGATGCACAAAATCAAGCAGTACGAGATGTAAATAGACCTACATCAAAGTGGGGAGTTATGAGCTATGACCCAGGACTTTGTATTGTTTGTGAAAAGTGTGTTACCGTTTGTAAAGATATGATTGGTTCAAATGCTTTATCTACAGTTAAAAGAGGTGCAGATGCACTTGATAAAGATTACAAAGCAAACATGCCAAAAGATGCGTATGCAATGTGGAATAAATTAAATAAATCTTTAATTGGATTTGAGGAAGATAAGTGTACAGATTGTGGTGAATGTATTGCAGTTTGTCCAGTTGGAGCTTTAGCTAGTACAGATTTTAAATATAGTTCAAATGCATGGGAACTTACAAAAATTCCTGCATCAAATCCACATAGTTCTGATTGTACACTTATGTATTATGAGGTAAAACATACAAGTATTGAGAAAAACCAAGATAAAAGAATATATAGAGTAACAAATGATGCTCATTATGCTTCACTATCTGGAGCTGCTAGATTTGGATACGATTTCGAAAATAGAGTTGAATCAAAAGATGAGGCTGAATTTAAAAATGCAATAGATGCATTTAAAAAAGCTGATACAATAAAATTTACATCTTACATCACAAATGAAGAGGCTTTAATTTTACAAAAACTAAAAGAGAAATTTGGTTATAAATTGGTAAATAATGATGCCTATGCTTTTAGAAATTTTATGAATGATTATGCATCTGTGAGTGGAGAAAACTTATACAATGCAAATCTTGATGATATTCATAATAGTAATTTTGTAATATCTGTAGGATCTATGCTTAAAACTGATGCACATAGTGTAAGATATGCTTTTAATAATGCAATTAGTATGAATAAAGGTGCAGGATTATATTTTCATCCAATAGCTGATCCAATAGTTGAAGGTTTTGGTAAAAAAGGTAAAACAATTGAAACTATAGCTCATAATGTTGGAGCAGAAGAAGCAATTTTATATTTTGTGCTAGATCAATTTGGTACAGATTTACCAAAAGATACTGAAGAATACCTAGCTTCATTTAGAGAAACAAGAACAAGAACTATTACTGAAACAATAAAAGAGACTGTAGTAGAGATTGTAAAAGACGAAGAAACTGGTGAAGAAAAAGAAGTAAAAAAAGTTGTTCCTAAAAAAGTAAGTAAAGATATAGAATATACATACACAAAACTTCTTGATATGATTGGAAGTGATGAAAATTTACTTGTTACTATTGCAGATATGCTTGCTAAAAAAGATACATATAGTATCATTATTGGTGAAGATTGTATTTCTAGTAAAAACTCACAAAATCTTGCGAAATTAGCTGGACTTATTAGTAAATATACACAATTTAAAGTTTTAATTATTCCTACTCAAACAAATACTTTAGGTGTTAGTTTAATTTGTGACTTAGATGAGCAAGCAGGTGTTTATAGTATTGGATATAACCACAGTGGAGATTATGTATTACATGCTCTTGGAACAGGTGATCTTGATATGCCAGCACTTAATCAACAAGAGGGTACATTTACAAATATAAATAAAAGATTAGTTCCTACAAATGCAGCATTAGTTTATAATGGATATGAACTTAATGATATTGCAAATGAATTAGGAATAAAATCTAAATATACTATTGATTATACTTCTCAATTACCTCAAAATAGAGGTTATCAAGATATTGCATTTGATAATTTAGAAAATCACTATGCAAATAATTTTAAAGAGCATAGAGGTTATATTTTAGCAACAAATAAAGTTGAATCAAATGATAATGTAGAAAAGATATCAGATATTCAAAAAATTGATGAAGATTCTTTAATAATTTATAGAGCTAATCCAATAAATCAATTTAATGAATTTACAAAAAAAGCACATGAATTAAATGAAAAAACTGCTTATTATGTAAGTGCTGATATTGCAGCTACATTGGGTATCAATGAGGGTGATAAAGTTCAAATTGATGCAAATGATCAAACTATAACATTAGAAGTTGTTGTGGATAAACAAATTGGTGGAAATATTGGATATGTATCAACATTTGATAATACAATACCAACAAGAAAACTTTTTGATGGGTATAGATACCAACAAGCAAAAATTAAGAAGGTGTAAATATGGAGACAAGTATTATTATAGAAACCATAGTTAAAGTTGTTGTAATTCTTACAATTTTTTCAGCTTTGGCAGGGTTCACTACATATATTGAACGGAAAATTTTGGCATTTATGCAAAGAAGATTGGGACCTACTCATGTTGGACCATTTGGATTGTTACAAATATTAGCTGATGGAGCGAAACTTTTTACAAAAGAAGATTTTGTACCACAGCATGCAATTAGACCAATTTTTATGATTGCTCCAGTTATAACTGCAGCAACTGCATTTATTGCTATGAGTGCAATTCCATTTTTTGGTGAATTTGAGATGTTTGGTTATACAGTTAGACCAATTGTATCAGATACAAATGTTGGATTGTTATTTGTACTTGGTGTTATGGCTACTGGTTTATATGGACCACTTTTAGGTGGTATGGCATCTGCAAATAAATGGTCATTATTAGGTGGAGCAAGAACTGCAATTCAATTACTTTCTTATGAAGTTGTAACTGGATTATCTATACTTGCACCATTGATGCTTGTTGGTAGTTTATCTCTTATTGATATAAACAACTATCAAGCTGGAGGAGTGAGTGACTGGTTAATTTGGACTCAACCTTTAGCGTTTTTACTATTTTTAATTGCAGGATATGCTGAAACAAATAGAACACCATTTGATCTTCTTGAGCATGAAGCTGAAGTTGTTGCTGGATATGCAACTGAGTATTCTGGTATGAGATGGGGTATGTTCTTTATTGGAGAATATGCTAACTTATTTTCAGTATCATTTTTAGTTGCACTTATATTCTTAGGTGGATTCAATGATTTATGGTTTATTCCTGGTGGACTAGCTATTGTACTTAAAGTAGCATTTTTAATTTTCTTATTTTTATGGACAAGAGCATCTTGGCCACATGTAAGACCAGATCAATTGATGTGGTTATGTTGGAAAATATTAATGCCTTTAGCATTTTTAAATATCATTATCACTGCAATTGTAGTGATGATATAGGAGGATTGGATGAGTTTTAAAGATTTAAAAGATAGAAATGTAGGAACTCAAAACTATGTTTTAATGGATATTGAAGAATATCCAAAAACTGGTTGGGAAGAGTTCAAACAAGTCCTTTCTCGATCAATAAAAGGTGAATTATTTGGTGGTTTAAAAATCACTTTTAATATCATGAAAGAGGCATTATTTGATAATAAAATGCATACAGTTAAATATCCATTAGAGAAGTTACCAATTTCTCCAAGATATAGAGCTGTACACAAATTATTAGGACTACTTGAAAGTGGTACAAATAGATGTATTGGATGTGGTTTATGTGAAAAGATTTGTATTGCAAATTGTATTAAAATGGATACAGTTTATGATGAAAATCAAAGAAAAGAGGTTGTTGAATATAGTATAAATCTTGGTAGATGTATTTTTTGTGGATACTGTGCTGAAGTTTGTCCAGAATTGGCAATTGTTCATGGTGGAAGATATGAAAATGCAAGTGAGCAAAGAGCACACTTTGTATTAAAAGATGACTTACTTACACCACTAGACTTTTTAAGTTCACAAAAAGAATATGAAGGTTTTGGAGCTGTATCAAATGATGCAGATGAAAAAATCAAACAAACGCCATTGGCATATTAGAGGAGAGCATATGTTTGAAGTAGTAGCATTTTATTTATTTGCATTTTTAACAATTGCAATGTTTTGTATCACCGTATTTTCAAATAATGCGTTGTATGCATTAAGTTCTCTAGCAGCGGGTATGATATTTATATCAGCATTTTTCTTTATGCTAGATGCAGATTTTTTAGGTGTAGTTCAAATTGTAGTTTATACAGGTGCAATTATGGCTATTTATGCCTTTGGTATGATGTTTTTTGATTCAATTGCAGAAATTAAAGAAAATATAGCTAACCCAAAATTAGCATTTTTCTTAACAGGAATGATAGCTTTAATTATTGTAATAATGTTTACAGGACCAATGATTGGAGCAAATGCACATGCATATTATCCAGTACATCCAGAATTTGGAAATATCCAAGATGTAGGACTAGTATTATTTACAAAATATTTGGTACCTTTTGAAGTTGCTGCAGTTATGTTACTTGTAGCAATGATTGGTGGAATTATTTTAGCAGGAAAGAAAATGGATGTATCAATTACAGAATTAACTGAAGAAGCAATTGAACATCATATGACTGATTCTGAGATTAAAAAGGAAGTAAAATGACATTAAATGATTATTTAATACTTAGTACTATCATTTTTATGATTGGTATGATTGGAGTAGTTAGAAGAAAAAATCTATTGATGTTGTTTTTTTCTACAGAGATAATGTTAAATGCAGTTAATATAGGTTTAGCAGCAATATCAAAGTTTCATCAAGATCTTACAGGTCAAATGTTTGCGTTCTTTATAATTGCAGTAGCTGCAAGTGAAGTAGCAGTTGGACTTGGACTATTAATTCTTTGGTATAAGAGAAGAAATAGTATCGATTTAGATACATTACAAAAGATGGAGGGATAGAAGATATGGAAAATTATTTATATATAGCACTATTTGCTCCACTTATTGGGTCTTTATTTGCAGCACTATTTTCTTTTAGTAAGAGAAATGTTATGATTGGTGTTATTACATCAGCATTATTAGGTGTATCATTAATAGCATCATTAAATCTATTATTACATATATATTCAACTGGAGATATAGTTCATGTTAAGATGATGGATTGGATCATTTTAGGTGGGGTTAATATACCATTTGGGTTTGTTGCTGATCAAGTAAGTGTGGTTATGATGGTTGTTGTTACTTTAGTATCAGCAATGGTACATATTCATTCAATTGGTTATATGGATCATGATAAATCATTTAATAGATTTTTCTCTTATTTATCTGCATTTGTATTTTCAATGATGATACTTGTTATGAGTGATAACTTTGCTGGCTTATTTATAGGTTGGGAAGGTGTTGGATTATGTTCATGGTTATTGATTGGTTTTTGGTATCATAAAGATGATATTAAAATTGTTGATGATATGTATAATTCACCATTTTCAACTTTATCACCATATTCGTCAATTTCACCAAGTTTTGCAGCAAATGAAGCATTTATTACAAATAGAATTGCTGACCTTGGAATGTTAGTTGGATTATTTTTCATTTATTGGAATATTGGATCATTACAATATGATGTAGTATTTGCAGAGATTGGAAATTTATCACATGGTTTAGTTGTATTAATTGCATCATTCTTGTTTATTGGTGCTATGGGTAAATCAGCGCAATTCCCATTTAATCAGTGGCTTGCAAATGCAATGGAAGGACCTACTCCTGTTTCAGCATTAATTCATGCTGCAACAATGGTAACTGCTGGTGTTTATTTATTAATTAGAGCAAATGATATTTTTATAGTTGTTCCTGAAGTTGGATATTTTATCGCTTCTCTTGGTGCATTTGTAGCTATATTCGCAGCTTCTCAAGCATTGGTTGCAACTAATATTAAGAAGATTATTGCATTTTCAACATTATCTCAACTTGGATATATGTTTGTTGCTGCTGGTCTTGGAGCATATTGGGTAGCATTATTTCACTTAGCAACACATGCGTTCTTTAAATCTGTATTATTCTTAGGTGCAGGTAATGTAATGCATGCAACAAATGACGAGATTAATATTAAAAATATGGGTGGATTAAGAAAGCATATGCCTTACACTGCATTGATTATGACAATTGCATCTGTTGCACTTGCGGGTATTTTCCCACTAGCTGGATTCTTCTCAAAAGATTTAATTTTAGAAGTAGCATTTGGATCTCATGCATATATTATATGGGCAATATTATGGATAACTGCAGGTTTAACTGCATTTTATTCATTTAGATTGGTTATGTATGTATTTTATGGTGAAGAGAATTTCAAAAAATTTGGGTATCACCCACATGAAACTTATGCATTTGTAATTGCAGCGATGACTCCACTTGCATTATTAGCAATTGGTGCAGGATGGATGCAAAGTTCATTTGTAGAGATGGTAACTAAAATTTTACCAGAGCTTGAAGAACATACAAGTCATTCAACTGTTTGGATACTAATAGCAGTAACAACTACAATGGCTTTAAGTGGTATTATATTTGCAGTTTGGAAGCATAAAAAAGATGGAACATTTTATAGTGAAACTATGAAAGATAGATTTTGTTATAAATTATTAGCAAATCAATATTATATACCATACATCATTGAGAATTATATCAATAAACCATATCTGGCAATTTCAAGATTTAATTGGAAAGAGATTGATATGAAAATTATTGATACTATAGTTGATGCAGTAGCTATGGGTATATATGCTGGTGGTAAAGAAGGTCGTGCAATGCAATCAAGCAATTTGTCTACGGCATTAAAATGGATGGTAGTAGGTTTATTTATACTATTAGCATTAGCAGTTGCTTTTGGCAACTTGAAGTAAGGGGAGTATAGATGGAACACATTTTATCAATATTAATATTTTTTCCAGCATTTGCAGCAGCAATAGGATTTATGGTAGATAAAGATGCTATAAAAACTTATGGAATTATAGTTACATTAATAGAATTTGCAATTGTATGTTTTATGTGGATTGGATTTGACACAAATAGTGCTGCAATGCAATTTACAGAATTTATACCAATTATTGCACAATATGGTATTAGTTATAATTTAGGAATCGATGGTATATCACTGGCATTAGTAATTATGACAACTTTTATGACTATGATCTCTTTGATTGGATTAAGTGAAACAAAAGATCTTAAAAATTTAGTAATTACAGTGTTATTTTTAGAGATGACAATGGTTGGTGTATTTTTAGCTCTAGATGCAATGGTATTTTATGTATTTTGGGAATTATCACTTGTACCAATGTTATATATAATTGGTGCATGGGGTGGAAAATTAAGAATTTATGCTTCAATTAAATTCTTTTTATATACATTTACAGGATCTTTAGTAATGCTTGTTGGTATGCTATATTTAGGTTATACATATTTTCAAACAACTGGAACATGGAGTTTTAGTTTAATGGATTGGAATATGTTGTTATTACCATATGACATGCAGTTATGGCTGTTTGCTGCATTCTTCTTAGGATTTGCTATTAAAGTACCTATGGTACCGTTTCATACATGGCTTCCATATGCGCATGGTCAAGCACCAACTATTGGTTCTGTAATTCTTGCAGCTATCTTACTAAAAATGGGTACATATGGATTTATTAGATTTTCATTACCATTATTTCCAGATGCATCGGTTGCTATGATGATCCCAATGGCAGTGTTAGCTATTATTGCAATTGTTTATACAGCAATGGTAGCGTATGCTCAAGAGGATATGAAACAGGTTATTGCATACTCTTCAGTATCACATATGGGTGTAATTATTTTAGGTATATTTGCATTAAATGTTGAAGGTATTGGTGGATCAATATTCCTTATGATATCTCATGGTATTGTTTCAGGAGCTCTATTTATGCTTGTTGGTGTGATTTATGATAGAAGACACACTAAGATGCTTAGTGAATTTGGTGGTCTTGCAACAGTTATGCCAAGATATGCATTGATATATGGAATTATGTTAATGGCTTCAGTTGGATTACCTTTAACTATAGGATTTGTTGGTGAGTTTTTAAGTTTATTAGGATTCTTTAAAGTATCTCCAATATTAACTTTAATTGCTGGATCTACAATTATTCTTGGTGCAGTATATATGCTTGTTATGTATAAAAAAGCATTTTTTGGACCAGTAACTAATAGCGCAAATGAGAAGCTTAAAGATTTAAATGGTAAAGAGTTAAGTGCACTAATTCCTTTAGTAATATTAGTAGCATTATTAGGTATATATCCAAAACCAATTTTAGAACCAGTTAATACATCTGTAAAACAATTAGTTCAAGTTATGCATTTAAAAGCAGTAACACCACAAGCGAAAGAAAAAATTGCTTTATATAATTCTATAGGGGAGGAGAAATAATGATACCTTCAATTTCAGTAGATTTTGCAAGTCTAAATATGGCATCTTTGATGCCAATGCTTATTGCAATAGTGGGTGCTTTACTAATTTTATGTATTGATCTTTTTAGTAAACAGATGCATAAATCATTTTATGTAATGATATCTGTATTATTTATACTTATAGATTTAGGAGCAGTTATTGGTTATGTTGGACCAATAAGAGGTTTTTTTGATTTAATGTTAATGGATGGTATATCTATATTATCTCAAATAATTATTCTTGTAGGTTCAGGATTATTTATATTATTAGCAATGTCTCAAAAAAGATTTCATGAGTATAGATATCCAGAGTTTTTTGCACTATTTTTATTTATGATTGCTGGATTCCAGTTTATGGTTGCAAGTGATAACTTAATCTTAATTTTTGTTGGATTAGAAACTGCATCAATGTCATTATATACATTAATTGCTATGCATAATAGAGAAAAATCAATAGAAGCAGCAATTAAATACTTTAGTATGGGTGCATTAGCAGCAGCATTCTTTGTATTTGGAGCAATGATCTTTTATGGTTTAACTGGAAGTGTTGAATTAGGAAAAATATCAGAAGTTTTAATTGCATCTAACTTTGAACCTTATCCACTTGTATTATTAGGTGTTGTATTTATGCTTGCAGCTCTTGGATTTAAATTATCTTTAGTTCCATTTCATGTATGGGCACCAGATGTTTATGAAGGATCAAGTGCAGCAATGGCAGGATATATATCTATTGTTCCTAAAATTGCAGGATTTATAGTAGCACTTAGATTCTTTGAAATATTTATTGGCTCAAATAATGCTTGGGTTGAAGCTATATTATACTTTGTAGTTATTGTTACTATGACTTTACCTAATATGATTGCATTAGTTCAAACTGATGTAAAAAGAATGCTAGCATACTCTTCAGTATCACATGCAGGATTTGTAATGGGTGCTATTTTAATTGGTACAACACAAGCTACACAGGCGCTATTCTTGTACTGGATATTATTCTTATTTACAAACTTAGGTTCATTTGCTATGTTATGGGTAAATAGAACAAAAACAACACATGGATTTCAAAGTGATCACCCTTTTGAAAAATTTGCAGGACTAGTTAAAATATCACCTGTAACTGCTTCAATTATGGCATTATTTATGTTATCACTTGCAGGAGTACCACCATTTTCTATATTCTGGGGTAAAATGTATTTATTAGGATCAGCTATTAATGCTGGATATGTTGTATTAGCTATTATTATGGCATTGAACTCTGCAATTGCAGCATACTATTATTTAAAACTTATTGTATACATGTTCTTAAAAGAACCAACATATGATGATAGATTGGATGTAATGGGTAATGCAAATAATACGTTAAGAGTTGTTGTAGGTATATCAGCATTGATTACTATAGCATCTGTACTATTTATAAATCCATTATTAGAGATGATATCTTATTATGTACAAATTAGTGGATTCTAAAAAATAACATAATTGTAATAAAAAGGGAAAGTTTAGATACTTTCCCTTTTTTTATAATATAAATTTTACATTTAATTTGGTATCATATGCGTAATTAATATAATTATGGAACGTAAATGGATGAATTAACAATTGATATAGATGCTACTGCTAAAAGTACGCATATTAGTAAAATTAACTTAAGTTATTTGATTAACCAAGAATTTGATAAATTAAATGAATTTAAGACAAATAGTTTTATATCAATAATTCAAAGAGAGATGGGATATGATCTTAGTGAATTAAAAGACTCAGCCGATTTATATTATAAAAATAAAATTGAAGAACAAAGTATATTAATTAAAGAATATAAAGAAAATAGACCAAAACAAAATAAATTAAAGTATATATTAATATTTTTGGTTCTTGCAATACTATCTTATGTTTTGTATGGAATGTTTATTTCAACAAACAAATCTTCAATAATTCAAAGTATGAAGAATACAAACACCTCAAATAATCAAGATATAAAACCAACTGTTCGCGTTGAAGATACCATTATAGAAAAAAAAGATATATTAGTAGATGAACCTAAAACGGAAATTATAGATTCAACTGTAACTGAAAATAAAGAAACAATAAATGAAGATACGACAATACCTAAAAATGATATTGATGATAAAAATCTTGATATAACTACAAAAGATGAAGTTATAAAAGAAAATAAAGTTATTGAAGAAGAGATAAAAAAAGAAGATCCAAAAGTTGAATTATCTATAAAAGTAAAAGCTAAGAAAAAAGTTTGGATTGGTGTTACTTATCTAGATACATTAAAAACTAAAGATTATACAGTTAAAGAATTTACTTTTGATCCTAATAGAGATTTTGTAGCTGTATTTGGACATAACTTTGTAAAAATTATTACACAAGATAAAACTATCGATTTTACAAATGATAGAGATAAGAGAAGAATATCGTATAAAGATGGAAAAGTTAAAATAATTACCAAGAAAAAACTTATAAAGATAGTAAAAAAGTATCAATCTAATAGGTAATTTTAGTTAAGTATAGTCCATTTGGTGGTGCAGGTTTAAAATTATATTTTTCTTTTTTTTCAAGTTGTTCTACTAATTGAGAAGTAGTTAATTTTCCATCTGATATTTTTAGTAAAAAATCTACCATAAGTCTTATTTGTGATCTTAGAAAACCTTTTGCAATAAAAGTGAACACATATATATCATTATGTTTATAAAACTTAGTAAAATACATTTCTCTTATACTTGTATTATTCCCACCATCACTTTTAGAAAAATATTCAAAATCATGAATACCTATAAATTTATTAATAGCATTTTGTATTAATTCTGTATTTATACTTGGGTGATAAGTGATATATGCATCATTAAATGGATTTGTTGGTGTTGTTGTAATAAAATATCTATAAGTTCTTTTCTTAGCACTATATCTTGCATGAAAAGAGTCAGATACTTCTTTAATGTATCTTATTTGTATACTTTTAGAAAGTTTTCTATTTAATACTGTTTTTAATTTATATAAATCTGTCCAATAATCAGGAATAAAACAATTTACAATTTGTGCAGTTGCATGAACATCTCTATCTGTTCTTCCGCTAAATATTAGTTTAGTATCAATATTAATATTTCTAAAAGCATTTAATAAATTATCTTCAATAGTATTTTTATTTGGTTGTTTTTGTGAACCATAAAATTTAGTTCCATCATACATTAGAGATATCTTTATATTCATATTAGTATAAAGGCTTTAATTTTTTATAATAGAAAATATATGTACTAATAATCCATATTATAGGAATAGCAAATAAAGAATAAAAAAGTAGTTTTTTAGAAATAGTAAAAGCTAATACATAATAAATAATTATAGATAATATAGCAAAAAATGTTGATCTGTTTTTTTCATATCTTGGATTAAAATAACTTAGTGTTAATATTAAAAATAAAGATATTAGTGGAAAAATTGAAATTAAAATATAATATGAGAATTTAGATTTAAATTTATCAAACTTAGGAAGATATGTTTTCCAATATATATATGAATTTGTAAAAGGAAGATATGCATATTTTGATGTTGTATTAAATATATACATTGAACCAAAATCAATTTGATTTAATTGTTCAGGTTCAATTATAAGTGTTTTCCCTTCAATAAGTTTTAAAGATAAATTTTTTTTATCATCTATGATTGCATCATTTGCTAAAATAAATTGATCTTTATTATCTTTTGTTTGAAACAGTTTGATATTTTTATATATATTTTTTTGTTTATCATCCATAAATATAACCCAAGAACCAAATGATTGTCCATATTGACTAGCTTTGATATTAAATTGAGCTTGAGTTTGTTTCTGTGCTATAAATTTACTGTTTAGGTGTTCAGACTTTGGTATAAGACCAAGTGATAGAATAAGTAAAGTTATACTAAGTAAAATTGAAGTTGGTATTAGTAGTTTTATTATTTCAAATGGTTTTAGTCCAAAACTCGTAATAATGATTAATTCATATTCATTTGATAATTTTGATAAGGCAATAATACTAGCTGCAAAATATGATATTGGCAATGTTAAAAATAAAATATTAGATACTGTATATGAGTATAATTGCATCAATTCAAAAAAATCAATTTTTATAACAGATGTAAGAGACGCAATCTTAACTAAATATACAATAGAAGTAATAAAAAATAGTGTCATAAATATAGGGAAAAAACTAAGTGCTAAATGTTTATATAAATATTTTTTTAAAAGTTTCATACTGCTAACCAACTTGTGAAATTAAAGATATATTCTACAAAACAACCTAAAGCTAAGAATGGTATAAATGGAGTTTGAATATCTTTTTTTATAATAGTATTATAAATAGAAGGGATAAGTGCAAATAAAGCTGCTAAAAATATAGCTATAAATCCTGAATAAATACCTAAGATTGCACCAATTGCTGCAACAATTGGAATATCCCCTTCACCTAATGCTTCTTGAGTTTTAAGTGTTTCATCTTTTGTTATTTTAGCTTTGATATTTTGAATATAAATTGTAACAATAAAATTTAATAATACAAATCCACCAGCAAAAAGCATAGCATTTTGTAAATGAATAAAATTAAATGGAAATAAAAATATACTAAGTAATAAAATAATTAATAATAGATAATCTGGAACAGCTTTATATTTAAAATCAATAAATGATAAAACTATAAATAAATAGAAGATTATACACATTTGTATAAATTCAATACTCAGTGATAATTTCCAATATAAAGCCAATGTAACAAATGCTGTTAATAGTTCTACTGTAGGATATAAAATACTAATATTTTGTTTACAAGATGAACATTTGCCTTTTAAAAAAATATAAGAAGCTATAGGTATATTTTCATACCATTTAATAATAATATTACAATTTGGGCAAGATGATCTAGTAGTAATGAATGATTTATTTTTAGGTAATCTAACAATTAAAACATTTAAAAAAGATCCAAAAATTAAACCAAAACAAAAAATAAATAAATCTATAATCATATATTAAATACCACCAAATCTTCTTTCTCTTTTACCAAAATCGCTTAAAATATCATCAAATTCATTTGTAGTAAAATCTGGCCAATATGTTTGAGTAAAAAACATCTCTGCATAAGCACATTGCCATAGTAAAAAATTTGATATTCTAACTTCACCACTTGTTCTAATTAATAGGTCTACATCAGGAATATTTGCAGTATCTAGATGATTATTAATATTTTCTTCATTAATTGGTAAATTTAAATCTACTATTTTTTGTACAGATCTTGTGATTTCATCTCTTGATCCATAGTTTAGGGCTAAAATTTGAGTCATACCTGTGCAATTTTTTGTTTTATCTTCAACCTCTTTAATCATATTAGAAAGCTTGGTTGAAAATCTTGATATATCACCTATTGATTTAAAACGTACATTATTTTTAAGATAAATTGTTAATTCATTTTTAAGCCAATTATATAAAAGTCTCATTAAAAATTCAACTTCTAATTTTGGTCTATTCCAATTCTCTGTACTAAAAGCATATAGCGTTAAATATTTTATACCAATTGCATTTGCATGTGTTGTTATGTCTCTAACAGTTTTTGCACCTTGCTCATGACCAGCTGTTCTTTTAAGCCCTCTTTCTTTTGCCCAACGACCATTGCCATCCATAATAAGAGCTACATGTTTTGGTATATTATCATTTTGCATAATTATTTACTCTTTAAACTCTAGCTGTAACTGATTTAAAATATCAAATGATAGATTTAATTTTGTATTTTTATTAAATAAGATCTCATTATTTTTTGTAAATAATTCTATTTGATTTGTATCACTTCCAAAACTATTATTTTCATCTATAATATTTAAACACACTGCATCAATATTTTTTGTTTTTATCATATTTATTGCATTAGACTTTGCACTATTTTTATCCATCTCTGCTTTAAATCCAACAGATATAATTCCATCTTTATCAAGTGAAGATAAAATATCAATATTTTGTTTTAATTCTAAATTCCATACTTCCCCAATATCATCTTTTTTTATCTTACCATTTTGTGGATATTTAGGTATATAATCACTAATTGCTGCTACCATAAATAAGTATGGAGTTTTTTGAACTAATGTTGGTGTTGAATCATCCATAAGTGTTGCTTCACTTAGTTTTCCCTTTTTAGACACTCTAATAGCATCTTGTAAAAATGCATGCATATCAGCTGTATCATCTATTTTTATAGTATGTATCTCTTTTGGTAATTCAGATGTATCTTTTGTCGTTACCAAACATACATCTGCCCCTTTGTAATATAAAGCAGTTGCAAGAGCATTTGCCATTTTACCAGAGCTAAAATTGCTAATATATCTTACATCATCAATTTTCTCAATAGTTCCACCACCACTTAACACAACTTTTCTATCAATCCAATATGGATCTTTTAGGCACTCTTTTACCGTGGCATGAAATATATCATTTACTTCAGCCATGGCACCTTTGCCTGTATCATTACATGCCAATTGTTTTGTAATTGGAGCTATAATTTTAAAGTTACAAAGTTTTAGCATTTTTAAGCTTGCTTTAGTAAGAGGATTTTCAATCATATTTGTATTAGCTGCAGGACATAGTAATTTTATTCTTGGATATGCAAGTGCAGTTTGAAGTAAAATATTATCTGCAATTCCATTACTTAGTTTATTTATAGTATTTGCACTACAAGGTGCTAGTATGAACAAATCTGCCCATTTCCCTATGGCTATATGATTATCAATACTATTGTTACTCCAGTTCTCATTTGTATCATCCAAAATATTATCTTGAGATATAGTTTCAAATGTTAAAGGTGTAATAAATTTCTTAGCACTAGGTGTCATTATCACTTTTATTTTGGCATTTTGTTTAATAAGAAGTCTAATTAGCTCTAAAGTTTTATATATAGCAATAGAACCAGTTACTCCAATAAGTATTTTTTTACCATTTAGCATTTAGTTTTTCCCAAAAAATTTATAAAAATATCCAGCAATAGTTTTTGCCTTTGCTCGTGTGATTACTAATTCTCCACTTTTAACTGATTTTGTTACAGTTGATCCTGCACCAATTATACAATCATCTTCAAGAGTAATAGGTGCTATTAATTGTGTATCACTTCCAATAAATACATTTTTCCCTATTTTTGTTTGGTGTTTATTAATACCATCATAATTACATGTAATTGTTCCTGCACCAATATTTGAACCTTCATCAATTATACTATCTCCAAGATAACTTAAATGCCCAGCTTTTACACCATTTAGTGTTGATTTTTTTACTTCTACAAAATTTCCTATATGTGTATGGTTTATATTTGACTTTGGTCTAATTCTTGCCATTGGTCCTATTGAGCTATTGTCAATAGTAGAGTCTTCAACTATAGAGTTTGTTTTAATGTGACTTGAGATTATTTTTGTATTACCAAATAATGATACTCCATTTTCTAAAATAGACTCACCTTCTATTAATACATCTTCTTCAATGTAAATAGTTTCTGGTAATCTCATTATTACACCATTTGCCATAAATTGATTTTTAATCCTATTTTGATGTATAACTTCAGCATTAGCTAAATCAATTTTTGAGTTTACCCCTTTAAAATTCTCTTCATCTACACTAAAAGGTAATACTGTAAGATTTTGTTCAATTGCCATTTGTACTAAATCAGTAATATAGTACTCTTTTTGGGCGTTATCATTTGATAATTTTGGTAAGTTTTGCATTAAAAAAGTTTTATCAAAACAGTATATGCCAGCATTTGCAGTTTTTGTTAATAACTCTTGATCATTACAATCTTTTTGTTCTACAATTTTTTCAACTTTATTATTATTTATTATTACTCTTCCATAACCAGTTGCATCATCTAAATCTAATATAGACATAGTGATGGCTGTATTACCTGAAGGAATTAGCTTTTCTAATTCACTTGATTGAATTAATGGCATATCTCCATTTAAAACTAATATCTTTTCATGAGTACAATCAATATCCATAACAGCACCACCAGTACCTGGATACTTTTCATGATCTTGTATATGATAAGAGATATTATCAAAATATTTATTCATAGATTCTTGTACTCTTGAAGCTTGATGATATAAAACTACATGTATATCATCGCTTAATCTTTTAGCTTCTTTGATACTATAGTAAAGCATCTCTTTACCAGAAATTTTATGTAAAACTTTTGGTGTAGTTGATTTCATTCTAGTACCTGCACCTGCAGCTAAAATGATAATTGAAAGTTGTTTATTCATATATTTTAGTCCTTATATCCTATCTCTTTTTTTAAATTCTGAATTACTTGTTCTATTGCCAGACGCATTTTTTCATCAGTGATACTACCAGATCTTAATTTATCAAGATTTGAAATTCTATCATGGAAAAATTTTATAACCGCAGGTGATTTTTTTGAATTATTATACATTAAAACACCACTTGTAATTAATGCAACTACAAGATTTGTATGTCCTAATATTGCAGCATAATTAAGTGTAGTAAATCCTGCATAATCAACTGCATTCATATCCGCACCTGCAGCTATTAGAAGTCTTGCAATTTTATGGTTACCTTTCCATTGAGTATGATGAAGTGCTGTTCTTCCTTGTTTATCTCTTATGTTTAAATCAGCTCTTTTAGTAAGGAGTTTCTCAACCACATCACTATCATTTGCAATTACAGCTTTATGAAAAATTGTTCTTCCTTCATTATCTGCTACATTTACATCAACTCTAAATTTTAATAAAAATACTAATCGTTCTAAGAATAATTCTCTTTCTTTTGGTCTCTTTATTTTGATACCTTCATCAATAAGTAAAGAAAGTGGTGTATTACCTTCATTGTCCGTGATATTTGCATCTGCTCCATTATTTAGTAAAGTTTTAATTAATTCTAAATTATCATATGTTATTACATTAAATAGTACAGTTCTTCCATTTTTCTTTGGAATATTGATTTTTGGTTTATGTGAAAGTATTCTTTTTAAAAGACTTAAATAGTTTTCTTCTTCAATGATATCTAAAAATTTTCTATTACTTGGTTTTTTACCATTTTGTTGGATTAAAATTATTTCTACAAGCTCATCTACAATAGTTCTTTCATGAAGGTCTCAATTATCTATATCGATACCATGTTCAAGTAAAAAATCAATCATAGCAATATTACTCATACCACCAAGGAGTGCATCATATATGACTGTTTGACCATTTTTATCTATTTGATTTATATCTGCTCCACTACTTAGTAAAAATTCTATAGTTTCATAATTTTTACGCTCAATTTCTCTAAATAAAACAGTTTTTCCCTCTTTATCTGTTCTATTTATTGCTAAACCACTCTCTATTAAAATTGTTGTTAGCTTGATATAATTTCTTTTTTCATCTATTAATTTATATTTTCCACTAGGTTGGGCATAAGGGTCTTTTAGAATACTTATAACTTTTAGGATTTCATCCAAAATTGTTTTATCAAAGGCATCTTTTTGATTTAATTTAATACCTTTTTTTAGTAGAATATCTATTGTTTCAAGATTGTCTGACCCCAATACTACTGCATTAAACATCACATGTTGTCTATTCTCATCATTAATATGAATATCTATTCCATTTGATATTAGAAATTTTGCTATTTCTGGGTTTTCATCTAATACAGCATCAAAAAGAGCAGTTTGTCCATGATCATCTACAATATTTATATCATCAATATTATTTAATATTTCTCGTATAATATCAAGATCTTTTCCTGCAACAGCGTCAAATAATGCAGTTCTTCCATAATTGTCTTTAATTGATAAATCTGGATTAAAAGCCATAAGGATTTTGAATATTCTACTATTACCCTCAAGTGCAACATCTTGCATAATTGTTCTTCCAGATTCATTTACATAATTTACATTAGCGCCATTGCTAAGTAAGAAACGAATCATAACCCCATCTTCTTTATCTACGGCCTCATTTAAAATAGTCTTTCCATAGTTGTCTTCAGTATTTATATCCATACCAAATTCAAAAAGTAATTTTAATGATTCTATTCTTTTTTTACGAACTAATTCAAATAATATAGTTCGACCATTATTGTCTTTAGAATCTACTTTAGCACCTGCTTTAAGTAACTTTCTAATTTTTGATTCATTTAAATAATCTTTTAATAACTCTTTTTCTAATGCTTTATTGGGATCTTTATTTAGAAAACTTAGCATACACTACCTTTTTTTGTCTATAATTAGGTAGATTATATCAAATAACTAATTAAATTTACGATTTCTTGAGTTGCTAGATCTTCTGTTTGTGTGATTTCTATTTTTATTATCATTTGTTCTTTTAGGTTTAATATTTGCTTTTAAAGATTTTTCAATAAATTGATTTATTTTGACTCTTGTATCTATTGCTTTTTGAGTGTCTTTAAAGTGATCTGGAAATTTATATGATAACCATAAATATAGTGATATTTTTTTTACTTCATCTTCTGCTTTTAGAAGCTCAAATTCATCTTTTGCAATTTTTCCTATTTTTGTGAGTAATCTATATTGTACTGGTTTATTACTTTGTACACTTTTAATATAAAACATAAATGCACTTCTTATTAATGGAGCATTTACACTAACAGGAGCTTGAGCAAATAAAAATTTCTCTTCAAGCTTCATATCCACTGTGTTATCAAGTAATTTTGCTATTTGAAGCATTGATTTTAAATTTGCAGCTTTAAAAGGACCTGTAAAATTCATATTTGTTGCAAAATAGTTTAATATTTTATGTAAGCTTTTTGTTTTAAGATGATTGCTTAATTGTTCTATTTGAACTGGTGTTGCTTTTACACAAAATGGTGGTTTGATAGTTGGTATGGGTGATTCAAATTGAGTTTTTATATGATTTAAAATTTTACGACTATTTAAAGCTCCAATATATCCAACCTCATGATGTCCATATCTTCCAGCTCGACCAGCAATTTGAACTATCTCTTGAACTATTAGTTTTCTTTGAGATATTCCATCAAATTTTGTATCGGTGGTAAAAAGTATAGTTTGTATTGGAAGATTTAATCCCATAGCAATGGCATCTGTTGCTATTAAAAGATTTGTTTTTCCTTGTCTAAATCTTTTTGCTTCTTCTTTTCGCACTTCTGGAGATAGATTTCCATACAGTACGGATACATTATAAAACTTTGATAGTTTTTGTTTATATTTTAGAACATCATTTCTACTAAATGCTATTAAAGCAGTGTAGGGTTTGATATCTCTCATGGCTGTTGGTCGATTTAACATTTTTAGTTCATTGATTCTTTTAAACTTTTTTATATGTAGGGGTTCATTTAAATAAGAAGCTATTTTTTTAATAGAATCAAGTGCATTTACACTTCCTGTCATAATAATTTTTTTTGCAGGTGATCCTACAATAGCATTTACCCATGCCCAACCTCTATCTTCATCACTTAGCATCTGAACTTCATCTATTACACATACATCAACGTCCATATTAAAATCGATCATTTCAATAGTTGAGCATATATGAGCAGATTCTTCATCAAATATTTGTTCTTCTCCTGTAATAAGGGAAGCTTTTATATTGTTTTGAAGAAGTGTTTCATACCCCTCAAGAGCCAAAAGACGAAGTGGTGCTAGATATGTACCACAGTGTGAGTTTTGAAGTTCTTGCATCGCTGCATAGGTTTTTCCACTGTTTGTAGGTCCTACAAAAAAGTATAATTCTCGTTTTAAACTTCGTGCTAGTGGATATAGTGATTTAAGGTCACAGTTTAGTAATGTATGTAGTTGTTCTTTCCAATTATTTTGCATATGGTATAATATCATAATAATTTTAAGGAATGATATGAATTGTGAATATTTTGGGAAATGTGGAAGTTGTACACTTGGGCATTTAAGCTATGAAGAGCAGTTGGAATTAAAACTAGATGAGCAAAAGCAAAGATTTAAAAATCTGTATAATGGTGAATTTGATGTAATTAAAAGTGAAGATGGTGCTTTTAGAAATAGGGCAGAGTTTAGAGTATGGCGAACTTATGATGAAGATGAAAAACCAAAATTAAATTATGCAATGAATGATATAAATAAAAAGCCATTGCCAATAGAATCTTGTAGCATTGTTTCAAGTGCCATATCAAATCTTATGCCAAAATTGTTAGCGCAAATTTCTTTAGATGAGATTTTATCTTTCAAGCTTTTTTCTGTAGAATTTTTATGTTCTACTACCAATGATATGCTTGTAACTTTGATATATCATAAAAAGCTTGATGAAAATTGGAGTATAGAAGCTAAAAAACTACAAGAGAATTTAAATATAAAAATTATAGGACGAAGTAGAAAACAAAAAGTTATATGTAGTGTTGATAGTATTGATGAGGTACTAAAAATTGATAATCAAGAATTTAACTTTAAATACTATGAAGGTGGATTTACTCAACCAAATCAAAAAGTAAATGTTCAGATGATTGAGTGGGTATTAAACAATAGCACTCATAATGGTGATCTTTGTGAATTGTATTGTGGTGGAGGTAATTTTACAATACCACTTAGTACAAAATTTAATAAAGTTTTAGCTACAGAAATAAGTAAAACATCAATAAAATCTGCAAAACAAAATTGTGAATTAAATAATATTACAAATATAGAGTTTTTACGTATGAGCTCCCAAGAGTTTGTAGAAGCAAGAAATAAAGTAAGAGAGTTTAGAAGAATGGCAGATATAAGTTTGAATGAATATAACTTTTCTACAATTTTTGTAGATCCTCCACGTGCTGGACTGGATGATACTACAACTAATCTATCTAAAGAGTTTGATCAAATAATATATATATCTTGTAATCCACAAACTTTACATAGAGATTTGCAAATTCTAAATAAAACACATAAAATAGAAAGATTTGCAATTTTTGATCAGTTTGCATTTTCAAATCATATAGAGTGTGGGGTAATATTAACAAAATCAAGTTAGATTTTGTTAATATTTTATTGATAGGGAGTAATAATGAAAGAGAATAGTTCAATACCTGATGATATATTAAAAATTCAAAAAAAGTTAGCTACTTTTGAAAAAGGTTCAAGAAATTATAACAAATATGTAAAAATACTTCGTAAACATATTAAAAATCATACTATGCAAAAAAGAGTACAGAGTAATATAAATACTATTGAGCAAGTGCAAAAATTAAGTGGCTACTAAATTATAATAACTGTATAATACTTATAGACATTTCTAAATATTAGATTATTTTTTATATAAAATATGAATTTACTTTATAAGTTCCCATTTTATAGGAGATGATTTAATAATATTAAGCTATATATAAGATTTGTTAAAATATAATCGAGGTATAAAAAATTATACATATAACTATAATAAGGGCGATAGTATGAGAATTAATACAAATGTGAGTTCGTTAACGGCACAAGAGGCAAATGTAAATACAAATGGGCAATTAAGAAATTCATTAGAGAAATTAAGTTCAGGACTTAGAATAAATAAAGCTAGTGATGATGCATCAGGATTAGCAATAGCAGATAAACTAAGAACACAAGCAAGTTCAATAAAACAATCAATAGCAAATGGAAATAGTGCAACGGCATTGTTGCAAATTGGTGATAAAGCTATGGCAGAGCAATCAAATATTTTAGATATAGTAAAACAAAAGTTAATACAAGCAGCAACTGCAACAACTTCACAAGAGGGTAGAACAGCAATTGCAAAAGATATTAATAAATTATTAACACAATTAGATAATATTGCAGAACAAACCAATTATAATGGAATTTCTTTATTACAAGATAGTGCAGCAGGAATGGGTTCTTCAATTGCACAAGTATTTCAAATGGGTGAGAAATCTGGTAATACGATTACATTGGGAGCGGGTATTCAAGCTAACACAACTGGATTGCAAGATATGGATGATTTAGCTGGTAAAACAAGTGCCGCAACAGCTGGAACATTTGCAGCAGAATCAGCAAGAGCTATGATGGTTAGTGTGGATAGCGCATTAAATCAACTAAATGCATGGAGATCAGATCTTGGTTCAACACAAAATCAAATAGAGTCAGCATTAAGAAATATGATGACTCAAGAGACAAATATTAAAGCAGCAGAATCAGTAATTAGAGATGTTGATTATGCTGCAGAGTCTGCGAATTTTAATAAACAAAATATAGTATCTCAAGCAGGGACTTATGCAATGAGTCAAGCTAATCAAGTTCAACAGAATGTATTGAGATTGCTTCAAT